>ERZ778516.85-NODE-85-length-77556-cov-19.119753_pt1 | contig 77556 bp, 62 predicted proteins | sample MGYA00510342_ERZ778516 | MGnify/ENA primary metagenome ERZ778516 (study PRJEB29527, sample SAMN07138961) | mouse gut metagenome | material: feces | host: mouse | place: China:Nanjing | collected 2016-01-25 ...
CGAACGACGACGAACCGTAGTAGTCGCCATTCGTGCCGACGTTCGTCAAGGCTCCGCCGTCACGGTGGCGGTAGCCCGCAGCAGGATAAAAAGTCGAATTACTGGGCGTTCTATTAAATCTCCATCCGTGATCGGTAGCAAACGAGGTTTTATTCGTGACATTAAACTCGTCTATGTTCGAAGAGTTATTACCCGTTGTAGTAAAATACGTCCAGGTATACTGCGGCGGAACCTTATAACCGATAGGACACGGGTCATAAAGAGTCTTAGTACCCTTTTCCTTATTAAGATTCGAAACGGTAATCGAACCCGTCACCGTGCTGGCATTACCCCACAACTTGTTCAACTGCTTGTCAACCGTAGGAGCGTTCACCCAGTCATAGGTGGTCGTATTGATCTGCGTAATGAAAGTAGTAGGATTCTTAATCGCGAAAGCAACCGAAGCATTGGCATCAGCACCCGTATCCGCAGAAGCCTTTACCGGCCAATTCTGACCCATCGTGCTTTCTGCATAGGTCGAACCCGAAACACCATTGGCACCTACGAACGGATCCTTACGGCCCCACTGGTAAAGCAAACCGAATGCATTATGGTCTGCGGTATTGTTGTTGGCGGCACCCAGGTTACGTTTCATCATATTCAAGGTAGAAGGAATACCCGTACCGGTAGCACGAATCGTATACGGCTCAACGCCGATTGCATCAGTCGACCAAATATGCCAGCTCCAGAGAATATTACCTGCGCTATCCTTTACGGCGATCAAAGCATTGCCCTGTCGAATATCACCGCCGACAGAACCGGCCGTCAGGAAATAAACATGCCCACCAAAAAGTTTAGTCTTGCGGATGACGAATTGGGACGAAGTGGTCTCCCAAAGCACCTCTACAGAAACAGGCGTATGTTTTGCGGCGACACTTCCATCCATATTCTTACCATTACCCTTGATAGTAGCATCGAAGTGGTAAGCAGTACCGGCATCCTGAGCAATATAGCTATTGGCAGAAGTATCCGTAGAACCAGAAGCCTTGACATTCAAGTTCACCAAAGCATTAGCCCAAACACGCAGGTCGGACGAAACATTGGTACCCTTGACCGTAGGATTGATGGTGTAGACCGTATTGCGTGCGACGTTAAAATCGGTAGCGGAGTTAGCACCGGGATAGAGCTCGTAATAAACGGCAACACCCGCATCGGAAGCATTCTTCTTGTAAGTACCATTGATGCGGAGACGCATAGCATGCTCGGGAGCATCCCACCACGATTTGGTCTTCGAAGTCAGACCGGCAACCGTACCGGCCTTGTTCTCGGGAACATAGAAGACAAAGGGATCGGTACGCGTGAGATTGGTGGTGGTATAAGCATAGGAACTATGGTAACCACCCTTCGTCGAAGTCGTAGCGCTGCTCGTAATATAGATATGCTTGGGAGCATCGACGATACCAACACCCGTCAGAGTAAACGAAGCACCGGAAGGCAGCGAAGTCGAAACCTTGGTGCTGATCTTAGCAACGAGGAACGACATGGGAACATTGATCGACGAAGCGCTCGAAGCCAACGTAGCCGTACCCATCATGGGCAAGCCTTTGGTAGCGAGGTCATCAGCCGTAATGGCGGTGGTGATCTGGATGGAGTCGGCCTTCATTTTAGCCTCCGTAGTATCCGTATTCGCATTCAAAGGCTGGCAGTTGGCGAAGACATAGAGCTTGCTGCCGGTAGCCTCGTCGATGGTGATGTCGACGGACGCATTGCCGGTCGTGTTGTCGACCTTGATGTCCGAAGCGGGAATGCTCTGTCCCTTACCGAGAATCTTACCGGCAGCATCGAACTGCATGATGTAAAGATTCTTGATGGTCTTCTCGGCAGTGGTAGCAGCTACGGTAGCACGCGTAGCGGGCTGCATACCGAACGAGATGGCCTCGTCGGCGTCCTCCTCCAACTCGGCACGCGAGATGTCGAGACCGGCGCTCGCCATTTCGGGAATGGAGAACGAGAAGGTCTTGGTGACCTTCGGACCATTGGAAACGGAACCCTCGCCGTTGCCGTTGGGATCGGTCGTGTCGAGATTGTCGTTGTTGCAAGCGGCGAAGAGAATACCGAAGCAAACGAACAAAATCAATTTACTTAAGTTTTTCATGATTCGAAAATTTTGCGATAATCGCCTGTTATTAAATTATGTAATGAATTATTATGTTGTGATGAGATGAAATGACAGAATCAATCGCCCAAAGATTCGGAACCCGTGACGCCGTTGCCCCAATCACCGGGAGCAGAGCCTGCAGAAGAACCCGAACCGACATCGCCCGTACCGTCGGTAGGACCATCGGTCCAACCGGCAGAAGTGAGAGCTCCCGACAAGACGGGGTCGCCAGCGATGTCCTCGTCCCAAGAAGGACTGGGGTTCCAAGCGCCGATTTCGATGGAAGCACCGGAACCGTTGCCCATTTCGAAATCGTCCCAATTCTCGATATTCCAATCGCCGACGATGATGTCGACACTGGGCGAACCGCCCATTTCGAGATTGCCCCAATCGACCTCGGCACCCCAAGGCTGAACCTGGAGGATCAACGTGATGACGCTACCCTTCAAGACGACCTTGAAATTGTAGTGGTAACCAGGATTGAAAGACATGGAATCCACTTTGGCGTTGAGCTCAGAACGATTCTTGTTATTATCCGTGTCGTTGAAACGTACCGCGATGCTCAAATCGAAATCCGACTTGATTTTGGGCAGCACGACACCGGAACAATCGAACGGAGTGACCTTACCAACGCTATCATAGGTAACCTCGCCCTTGGGGAAGGTAAAAGAACCGGTATTGGTCTTGGTGCTAACGTCCAAAGCATTGAGCAACAAAGTAGCAGTCGAAGGCGATGCGGCGATGCGCGAAACAAAGACGGTATCGACCTTGATGCTCCGGATAGCCGAACTGGTAGCCTTGCGCTCGATGGAGAACGACAACTGCGAACATTTGCGATCCAACGTAGTCAAAGCGATGGTCTGCTTGTCGGAACCGGTGGTCGGCTTAATGATCTTAGCCGTGGTGAGCGACGCAGCGTGGTCGGTACCGTGCTTGATGGCGACCTTATACTTATTGGCCCCCGTCTTATCGGCGATTTCGGCAGCGGGAGTGAAGGCGTAGAAATCGTAGGTAGCATCGGCCCGCAGACGGATGGCGGCGGGAGTAGCCGACGAAGTAACGACCTTGCCCTCGGAATCGACATTACAGGGCTTCAACGAACCATCGGCCTGGACGACGTAGGTAGCCTCGCCGTAGGGAGCGGCGACCTGGGTGTCGACGGAGATGTCGGCGGAAGTACCCGTACGCTTGAACACCAAGATACGCACCGTAGCGTCCTTTTTCAAGGTGACTGCGCCCGAAGTAGTCGGGGGCGTAGTGACGCTACCGTCGGCAGCCCGCGGTGTAGGCGAGACCTCAGCCGTTACGCCGCTGAGCATGAAGCTGACAGCGACCCGATCGGCATCGGACTCACGCAACTCGGACTTGTGGCATCCGGCCGCGAGAATCAGCAACGAGAAAAATAAAAACTTCTTCATGAAAACAACCATATTATTTAATCAACCGCGTGTCCGAAAGAGACGGCCCCGCACACCTTCGGGTATCTTCCGCCGTACCCCGGGAACCGCCGAAGCGGAACCCGAAGCGAGCGGAAACCGTGTGAAGCAGCCCGAACGGACGGGCAGTAATCAAAGTTCGATTTCGATGTCATCGGCCTTTATCCACTCGGTGATCGTAGCGGTGGGGTCGATGCCCGTAGTGGTGAAACAAAGGACGATGTTATAAGCCTTACCGGCCTCGAAACCGAGGACGTTGGAACTTGCATCCTTGGGAAGCGTGAGGTCGACCTCCTTGGTGCCGCCCAACTCGGTCTCGATAGCGACGGAGACCTTGCCCGAAGCATCGACGGGGGCGATCAAGGCGTAACCGCACTCGACATCGTTCTTCTTGGTGGTGGAAGTGCCGTCGCCATTGTCCGTGACGGTGAGGACAGGAAGTCCCAAGGGGTACGTAATGGCCTTATCGGTAGAATCGGCGGCCTTCTTGACCATATCCATGTCCTCGGGGTCGGGGGCGGCGGCGTAGTCGAAGGTAACCTGACCGGCCTGGTCACCGGGCAACACGATCTTGCAGGTAGCGAGCTGCTTCTTCAAGGTGATGGCCTTGAGCTTACCGTAACCGTTCTTGACGGCGGCGGAATCCTTGGCGTAGACGCGGAACTTCAACAGAGCGAGCTTATGCTTGAAGTTGAAAATCTTACCGGTAACACCGAAAGCAGTGGCAGCGTCCTTGTTACCCTCCAACTCCTGGGTCAACATGATGTCGTTGGCACCGTCGACGGCGATGGAGACCTCACCGGACGAGAAAGTGTTCGCAGTGAGGTGGGGATACCAACCGACCAACTTGGTATTGTTGTTGGTGACGCGCGTGAGGTAGTACTGGGGTACATCGAACGAGATGGCCGTAGCATTGGCAGCCGTGAAACCCTTGGTCCAGGTAGCGGGCAGGGCGGCGGCAACGGTGCTGTAAGCGGGATAGGTGGCATCGGTCTCGCTCTTCTGGTCGATGCGGGCGAAAGCGACCTTCAGATCCCGGGTATGCCCCGCATCGATGACGGCACGCGAGGCAGCCGAACTCTGGGAAACGACGCCGCCCTTGAAAGAACCGCCGGAAGGGAGAATCTCGACGAGCTGGCCGTCGATCTCGACGGGCACGTCATCCTTCTTCGAGCATCCGGTCAAAGCGATGGCCGAAACAGCAACGAACGAAAGGACGATGCTTCTGACAAAAGTTTTCATGGTTTTGACTTATTAGTTTATTACTTTATTTCTATTGTTGTTACCGTTGCGCTCTCCCGAAATCCGACAGAGCACGATTTCCGATTTCGGTGAGAAAGTCCGCAAGACTTTCCGGTCCGAAACCCTGCGGGACCGAACACAGCCCCCTCCTCTACAACCGGCCCACGCGTCGGCCCTTGCTGAAACCGAGGCTCGCAGTACGAATTAGTCGTGGCATGAAGTCCTGCGACGGCCGGGAGGATCCTTGTGACTGTAAGGGGACATTCAACCCCTTACAGCCTATGACATGCGGCGATGAACACCGCAGCTGGTAGCCTGAACTACTTGATGGTGATGTCGTCCGGCAGAACGATATTCTCCCAATCGGTAACCTCGCCGAGAGCCTCGATAGGAGTCGACTCGAACAGGATCGTTACGACGAAAGCCTTGCCCTGGGTCGAACCGGTGAATGCGTTGCCGGCAGCGTCCTTGAGGTTGATCTTAACGGGGAAACCTTTCGGGTTCTTCTCGGTCTTAACGAGGAGCTCGTAATCCTCAGTACCATCGGCGATGATAGGAGCGACCATCGAATAACCAATCGAAGGAGCTACCGTAACTTTCGTACCATCGACAACCGTCAGAGCGACTTTCTTAGCCGTGAAAACGGAGTCGGTAGCTGCGGCAGTACCGGGAGTCGTGGTGTTGTCGAACGTATAGAATGCCATGGTATCGGGAACCGTAAAGTGGGCAGCCTTGGAGGGATCTGCCGTACCATCGTTGAGCGTACCCAGCATCGTCGTGTTGGGAGTGAGACCGTTGGCCTTGGTCAGAACGATTTCGGTGATGCCGCCGAAGTCCTTGATAGCCGCCTCGGTCTTAGCCTTGGCACGAATGACGAGCTTGGTGAGCATGTGGTTGAAGACGAGCTTCTCGTAAACGGCGGGAGTAGCCAGAACCTCCGACTTCTTCGTCTCGACCTGAGCAGCGAGCATCACGTCGGTTTTACCGTCGAAAGTATACTCGACAGTCGTCTTGGAAACAGCGGGAGTACCCGATACCGAAGTCGAGAAGTTCTTCCAATCGGTCATGGACGCAGGATAGAGACCGCAGAGGAAGACGGAGCTGCCGTCGGTCGGATAAGCACGCGAAGGATTGTAACCAACAGCCTTGGTGTCGCTGCCATTTACAAAACAGATGGTGTCATCGTGCCACTTTGCAGCGCCGGTGGGATCGAAAGCACCCGAAGTCGTCGAAGCGATGACGCGTGCAACGAGCGAATCGGTAGCCGTGATACCCTCGAACGGAGCCTTGGTAGCCTGCTTGACGGTCAGAACTTCCGACGTGAGCTTGATGGCGACATCGCCGTCTACAACGGGACGCTCTACCAACTCGCTCTTCGAGCAACTTGCCATAGCTGCTACGGCAAGCACGGAGAAAATAAGTTTTTTCATACGAATGAAGTTAAAAAAAGTTAGTTGAAAATAATTGTTGTCCGTTTTGAATTATTTGATCGTGATCTCGTCATAGCCTATCAACACCCAATCGGTAACGGTTGCCAAGGCACCGAGTTCAGTCGTTTTGTCGAAACGCAGCGAAATCAGATAGGAGCGGCCTGCGACGAAAGAAGTTTCATACGAACCGTTGTCGCCGATCGAAGTGGGGCGGATGGTAGCGGTGAAACTGCCCAACGAAGAAGTATTGACGCGCACCTTGAAAGAAGCCTGGCCGGGCTGGAGCATGATGCTGCTGCCTACCGCCTGGGCTGCCGTGCTGAGAATTTCGACGTCGGCGGTACCCGAAACGGTAAGGTTCGCTTTCGTACCCCAGGTTCCGAATGCTCCGGTTTCGATGTTCATGGTCGAAGAAGTATTGACATCGAGCACCTCGATGCTCTGGATCTTCTCGCCGACGAGCGTACCGCTGTCATCGATGATCTCGAACGTCAACTGCGTGAGCGTATGATGGAACATCAACGGATTGGGGGCCGAGCCCTGCTTGCCGATTACGGGCGTAGCGTACATGATGTCGTCCTCGCCGTTCAACGTAAAAGAGAGGAGCGGAGCCTTGCCGGTCGAAGAAGGTTCGAGGCGCAGGCGGCCGTTGCCCTCGTAAGAAGCGTAAGGATGATAAGCGCAGAACTTGACATAGGCATTATCGAGGGGGTAGAAATAGACGCCGTTCCAGGAGACTGCACCGTTGGCGGCCGAAACAGCCGTGGTACGCACGTTATCCATCGGGAGCACGTTGCCCCAACCCATGACGGGAGCTGCCGTATTGCTGTTGACCCGAACGCCGCAGATACCGATATTGTCACCCACACCGGGGCTGGCCAGATCGGTCAACGAATTGACTACGGCCTTGGTCCGGGGCGTTTCCTCGACTCCGCCAGCTCCGAGCCGGATGACCCGCTCGGATTCGCGGACGTCCAGATCCTGCTTGGTGGAGCAGGAAGCGAACGCCCCGCAGAAGGCGACGAGAAACAAGAAATTTCTAAACATATCTAATCAATTTTTATACTCACACTACTCACGCACGGTCCTATTGGAGCGTACCGCCGCCGGTACCCTGCGTCCACTGGCCGACATCGACCTTCAGGTCATCGCCGATCTTCTTCAGCTCGATGGGAATATCGATGGGAATGGTTACGGGGATGGTACCGCCGTTATGATTGAGGATATCGTTGACCGTAGCGGAAAGATCCCGGGTAATCTGATAGGAGGTACCGTCGGGACGGAGCAAAGTCAAGGTCAGAATATGCACGCCGGTATTCGGCTGAACGAGGTCGAGCACCGACACCTCCGCCCGGAAATCGCACTCGGAACCGGAATTGGGCTCCACGGTGAAGCGGACCTGCTCGGAAGTGGAAGAGCACGAAGCCGAAGCGCAATGCAGCGAAGGCGACACACCGGACAACGAACCGCCGGTCAGCGAGACCTGCGACGCATCGTCCACCGTAAAGAGGAAGCGCAGATATTTGACACGGGGAGCAGGCGAAGCGGTGACCGTGACTTTCTCGCGGTAGGCGACCTTGAGCGTGGTCACCTGGCCTGCGTTATCGGGATCATCGATACCCGCAGCCAGCATCAGCTCGCTCGGCTGGGCGATAAAGGAGCCGGCCCGCGAAACCGAAGCGGCAGCTTCGTCCTCACCCAGAACATAGATCTCGGCACGATCGTAATCGTGTTCGTTGCGCATGGCGAGATTCTCGATATCGCTGTTATGCACGATGACCTTATAAGTGCCCGAAGGCATGTTGCCGGTGAAGCCTTCGGCGGGGCAATCGACAGAGTAGGGCTCGGGGTTGCCCTCCACATCCTCCTGAGGATAGAAGTAGAACCGGCTGCCCGAAGGTGTATTGCCCTTCCACAACAGATCGATCCGAACGAAACCCTCGTTCTTGCGAAGATCCAAACTCTGTTTGGTGCAACCCATTTCTGCTGCCAGTACGAAGAACAAGGCACCGAACAGCATGTATGTCAATTTTCTTTTCATAATAACGGTTTATCTACTACCGGGACCAGCGAGGACGCGGACAGATTCTCCTGTAATGGTTCTATGTTCATCCGCGCCTTCGCCCCATAAATACGAAGGAAGGGCGCGGTTTATTGTATGTCTGCTAACGTCTGCCGCGGCCGAAACGGTAGACGACATTGAATCTCACGCCGGTAAGGGCGAACTGATTTTTCTTTCCGGGGAGGTTGTCGTCGTAGTTGTAAATATGGTCCGGAGCAATGTAGCGGGTGTACTTGTCGTAGGACGCGCTGCGGTAACCGCCGCGCACGTTCAGCTCGAGACACCAGTGCTTCGAGAGCGAGAGCATGTAACCGAGCGAGAGACCGGCATCCCAGTAATCGCCCGTATAGTTGGTCATGATCTCGGCGCCCTCGGTGTCGTCGCGGTTCTCCTGTCTGTTGAAGTCGCCCATCTGGCCGTAGAGACCCACGTAGAAGCCGCGGAACAGACCGTTGCCGTTGATCCAGATGCGGGGCTCGGCGCTGTAGGCGGTATAACCCCAGAACTTCTCGCCGCCGCTGTACTCCCAATTGGAATAGAGGGCCGAAGCCGAAACCGACCAGCGATCGGCGAAGTAGACTTCGCCTTCGAGGTTGGGCATGAACGTAGTGCGTTTGAAGCTGGCGACATCCGACGGCACCACACCGGCCCAAGCAACGAGGTTGGTCTTGAGGGCGAAGATGGGATAGAGCTTGCGGGCCTCCTTTTTCTTCATCCGGGCCTCTTCGACAGCCTTGCGCTGCGCTTCGATGCGGGCTTCCTCCTCGGCACGGCGCTGCGCTTCGATGCGGGCCTCCTCTTCGGCACGGCGCTGGGCCTGCAGACGGGCTTCCTCCTGCGCGATGCGCAATGCTTCGAGACGCTCGGCTTCACGGGCCTGGCGCTCGGCTTCGAGGCGGGCCGATTCCTCCATGGCGGCAAGTTCGGCCAAACGGCGCTCCTCGGCCAAAGCCTCCTCGCGCTCGCGGGCCAGGGCGGCCTCGAACTCCTCCTGCGAAAGTTTGGTATGCAGCTTCTCCTCGAGGATGCGGCGCAAGTCGTAGTTCACGGTGATTTCGACGCGGCGCAAAGCGGGGAAGAAGTTCTTGAGCATGTATTTATAAGGTGCTCCGCCGGCCAGATCCATGAGCTTTTTCTCACGGCCCTGGAAGACGTCGACGTTATTGATAAGGTTGAGCACCTCGTTGCGATAACGCATATCGGACTCCTCGACGAGCTTGCGGAGCATGTCCCAGTCCTCCGCGATCCAGCTCACACGGATGGGATAGCGGCTCGACAACTCGTATTCGTTGTCAAGGTAAGTTTTGAAACCCAGCGCACGGGTCTTGGCCAGACGCTCGTTGGCGGTGAACGAACCCTCGATCGAGCAGTAACCCGTCAGACGGATCGAGTCGACATAGATAAGACTGTCGCGGAAGACCTGACGGATGAAAGCATCGAGCTTCTCCAGCTCCGCCGCGTTGTTCTCGAAATCGGGGATGATCTTGGCACTGCCCTGCGGATAGTTGAGATAGCAGCTCAGACTTTTCGAGCCCTCGGTGATGACCTGACGGTAGGTCGAGTCGGCGATCGAGAGCTTCGACCCCGATTCGGGCGGAGCAGGAACAGCAACGGCCTGCAACGCCGACGTCAGAAACAACAGACACAGAGCGACCGGCAAGAACCGGAAAAATTTGGGAGAGTCAAAAATCTTCATACTTATATCAGAGTTACAGCCCTTGCGTTTAGGTTACCCTGCGTGCGCCGAAGTCCCAAAACCGGAATTCTCCTTTCCGAACGGCGATCGCCAGGCAGCCGGAGGCCAACACGTTTATTTAAATTCGTTCGTAATCCGTCGCCGCGCCCTGCAATCGGACCTGTTCCGGCACCCCAGAACAAGCCGAAATCGGCCGGGACAGGAGCCCCAACCTAAGCAAGACGACAGTTGCCTTGTCAACAATTTATGTACTGCTCCCCAGCCGGTCAAACCCTCCGAGAACTGGGTCTGAGACCGATTTGCCGCGATTTCGTCATGTCCGAACGGAACACGCAAACCACCGAACGGAACATGGAAGAGTCGCGAGTCTACGGTACCCTTCACGCCGCAAATATATGAAAAAAATTCCCCCCCCCACAAATTTTCCAGATATTTTTTCAGTTTTTACCGAAAAGTTTGTCAGCGCCAGGCGGCTCCCGACCCGATTGCGAACAAATCGGAGAAAGCGCGCCGTCGGGTGTCGCCGGGAACCGAAATTTTTATTAAATCCCAAAAACGATCCGTTTCGGCAGCCGGCATAGAAGATACGGATCGGAGTTCCTGCAACTGCGCAGCACCGCGCGGTCGGGCCGGTCGTCTCCGAATGTTCGCACGTCGCACAAGCCGTTCTTCCGGAGCCCGGTTCCCTGCCGAGTGCCGAGCGCGGACACAAGCGGGCCGCCGGACGCGCACACCGTTCCAAAAAGCATACCTTAAATATATAGCGCGAAAAACATTTAACGCTTATCCGCAAAAATGCGTCCGTCGATTCGGTTTTCGGATTGCCGGTCGGTAGGGAATTCTGAGTCGTTATCGGACCGCAGCCTGCGCCTTGGTTTCGCAACCGGTCGGGACACAGGTTTGCGGAACACGCCCGGCGAGCCGGATAGTTACGACAGCTCCGAGAGACTCCAAAAACGGCGGAGGGATATTTTGCAGAGAGACATTTTGCCCGACAGGCGTGTCGAAGTTCGGTTCGCTACACGGAGCCGCGAGCCTATACGGCACCGCACCAACTATCCCGCAAACCGATTTCGAACACAAGCCGCAACCCAGCACCGGAGCGAACACATTGCCGGGGGGGGGCACCGCAAGCAAGACGGCGATCCGACCTGCAAGATAAGCTCCGAACGGCCACGCAAGGCTCCACAGATTGATGCTGAAAGATTCGGCAAAGACTCTGAACGTGTATGTTGCAAGAAAAAAGAAAAGGCCCGGCATACGCGATCCGGCAGCGGTCGGCATACGGCACCCGGCTCGGCCCTATCGGCCAAAAATACGCCTATCGGTTGAATTTTAAGGCGTTTCAGACCAAAATATTTGGCTGCCGGGGATTATTTGCATACTTTTGCCCCGATTCCCGCACGCCTGCGAGCGTGCAAGTAAGAACCAAAACTCAACGTATGAAAAGAATTCTCCTTCTGACGGCAGCCGTCGCCATCGCCGGAACCGCCTTGGCCGAAGGCTACCAGGTCAACAACATGTCGGCCCGACAGACCGCCATGGGACACGTGGGTACGGCCATGAAGCTCAACTCGGAGTCGATCTTCTTCAACCCTGCGGCCGCATCGTTCCAGAAGTCGCAGTTCGACATCTCGATCGGCGCCACGGGCATCGCCTCCAACGTGCGCTATCGTTCGCTGCCCGACCTGAACAACGACTACACGCCGGGGCCCATCGAGAAGTCAGACAACAAACTCTCCACCCCGCTGCACGTCTACTTCAACTACAAACCCATCGAACGGCTTTCGGTCGGCGTGGGCTTCTTCACGCCCTACGGCTCGTCGATGAACTGGGGCGACAACTGGTCGGGCGCCCATCTGGTGCAGCAGATCAACCTCAAGGCCTTCACCGTACAGCCGACCCTTTCGTTCAAGATCTGCGACCGCCTTTCGATAGGCGCCGGTCTGATGATCACGTGGGGCAACTTCGACCTTTCGCGCTCGATGCTCCCGACGGCCACGGGCAATCTGACGGCTGCCGGAGGACTCAAGCTCGCATCCGCCAAGCTACAGGCCAACATCGCCCAGCTGCAACAACTGCCCGCGACTCCGGAAACGACGGCACAAATCGCAGCCCTGCAGGGCTACGTCAACCAGGCCGATGCGGGCGCCGCCTACTTCGCCACCCATTTCGAGAACCAGGCCATCGTCTCGGCCAAGCTGGGAGGCGACGCCAAGGTGGCTGTCGGCGTCAATGCCGGAATCCTCTGGGACATCACCGACGAATGGTCGGTCGGCATGACCTGGTGCTCGCGCATGAACATGAAGGTGGACAAAGGGCACGCCTCGCTCAACTATGCTTCGCCCGAAGCTCGGAACTACCTGACGCTGCTGAACAATCTGAGCGTGATGTCGGGCGGCGCCGAAGTGATCCCGGGACTCGACCGCGGCACGTTCAACGCCGAACTGCCGCTCCCGACGGTCGTCACGTGGGGCGTAGCGTTCCGCCCGACGCCCAAATGGGAGCTGGGTCTCGATCTGCAATGGAACGGCTGGAGCGCCTACAAGACGCTCAACGTCGAATTCAACGAGACCGAACTGGGCATCGCCCCCATCGTCTCCGAGAAAAACTACTCCAACACGCTGGCCATCCGCTTCGGCGGGCAGTACAAGGCCACCGAATGGCTCACGGCCCGCATGGGTATGTACGTCGACGAAAGCCCTGTGGACAGCAAGTACCTCAATCCGGAGACACCCTCGATGACCAAGGTCGCCTACACCGTAGGTCTGGGCTTCCGCCCCACCCGCTTCATGACCATCGACCTGGCCTACTGCTTTGTTTCGTCTGCCGATCCCGAGCGCACGGGCTCCTACCCGATCTACCAATACGGCAATCCGTCGCAGCTCTCGGAGGTCTTCTCGGGCAACTACAAGCTGCACGCCAACGTCTTCTCGCTGGGCGTAGGCTTCAACTTCTGACGCCTCCGGATCGTTCCGGCCGGCCGTCGCGTGGCTGCCGGCAATCCGGAGAGACGTTGTCCCGGACCGATCAAGCCTGGTTCGCGTGTCCGTCCGATTTCGCTTCCACGAAGCAGGCCTTCGGGCAAAGGCGCACCCGGGAAAATGCAAACTCCGTTTGCTTTTCCGCTCGGCTTGCGCTTTACCAAAGCAAGGCTTCGGTTTAGATAGGCGGCGCCTCGGGAAAATGCGAACTCCGTTTGCTTTTCCGCTCGGCTTGCGCTTTACCAAAGCAAGGCTTCGGTTTAGATAGGCGGCGCCTCGGGAAAATGCAAACTCCGTTTGCTTTTCCGCTCGGCTTGCGCTATCTTTGCAGTGTTTCCCGCCCAAAGGGAGACACTGCATCTTTTTCGGGCGTGCAACAGGCAGCGAAACGGACGCAGCCGGCTCAAGGCTCCATAGTTCAAGGGATAGAACGAGGGTTTCCTAAACCCTAAATTCGCGTTCGAGTCGCGGTGGGGCTACACAATCGCAACAACTAAAAGAGGGTGTTCCGGACACGCTCTTTTTCGTATGATCCACGCAAAACAAAGCCATGGAATCGCTCAAAGAACTCTACAAGATAGGCCACGGCCCCTCGAGCAGCCACACGATGGGTCCCAAGAAAGCGGCCGAACTGTTCCGCGAACGCTGCTCCGACGTGAGCGCCTACCGTGTGACGCTCTACGGTTCGCTTGCGGCCACGGGCAAGGGCCACCTCACCGACATGGCCATCCTCGACTCGCTGACGCCCCATGCACCCACCGAGATCGTATGGCGCCCCGACGAGGTGCCGGCCTTCCATCCCAACGGGATGCTGTTCGAAGGAATCCGCGGCGGCGAAGTGATCGACAGCTGGAAAATCTACAGCATCGGCGGCGGTGCGCTGGCCAACGAAACCACCCGCCAGGAAGCGCCGCGCAGCATCTACCCGAAGACCACCATTGCCGAGATCAAAGAGTGGTGCTACCGCGAAGGCAAGACCTACTGGGAGTATGTCAACGACTGCGAGGGCCCCGAGATATGGGACTACCTCGACACCGTGTGGACCACCATGTGCGACACCATCCAGCGCGGACTCAACAACGACGGGGTCCTGCCCGGCGGACTCAAGGTGGCACGCAAGGCGAGCACCTACCTGGTCAAATCGAAAAGCTACACAGCGTCGATGAGTTCGCGGGCCAAGATCTACGCCTACGCGCTCGCCACCTCCGAGGAGAACGCCTCGGGCGGAATCGTGGTCACGGCTCCCACCTGCGGATCGAGCGGCGTGGTGCCGGCCGTGCTGCACCACCTCGCCACCTCGCGCGACTTCCTGCGCATCCGCATCCTCCGGGCACTGGCCACGGCAGGACTTTTCGGCAACGTTGCCAAAACCCACTCCTCCATCTCGGGAGCCGAGGTGGGCTGCCAGGGCGAGGTAGGCGTTGCCTGCGCCATGGCCGCAGCGGCGGCCTGCCAGCTTTTCGGAGGCACCCCGTCGCAGATCGAATACGCCGCCGAAATGGGCCTGGAGCACCACCTGGGACTCACCTGCGACCCCGTTTGCGGTCTGGTGCAGGTGCCCTGCATCGAACGCAACGCCGTGGCGGCCGCCCGTGCGCTCGACGCCAACATCTACGCCACCCTGTCGGACGGTTCCCACCTGGTGTCGTACGACAAGGTGGTGGAAGTGATGAACGAAACCGGCCACAACCTTCCCAGCCTCTACCGCGAAACCGCCGAAGGCGGCCTGGCGAAGCGCTACGAACAGCGATAGCCGGCCGCTACTCCAGCAGGCCGTGCTCCGAGGCATAACGCACCGCCTCGATCGAATTGTCCACGTTGAGTTTTTCCAGAATGCGCTGCCGGTGCGTGTTGACCGTATGCACGCTGATGGCCAGTTCGTCGGCGATCTCCTTGGAGAGCTTTCCCCGACCGATCAGGCGCAGAATCTCCCGCTCGCGGCCCGAAAGCTGCGACTCCCGGTCGCCCGCCGACGGAAACGGAAGGACCGTGCCGTTTCTGAAATTGAGCAGCTGGCTGCGCACGCCCTCCAGAGCCGCCTGGTTGGGCGACACGTCCACCATGCTCAGCGAAAGCCAGATATTGCCCCGTCGGTCGAACTCCAACACCTGATACTGCTCGATGACGCGGACGTAGCGTCCGCAAGCCTCCACCCGATATTCGTTGATCAACTTCATGTCGGGCGCCAACTCCCTGTGCTCCATAAGATAACGCAAGCAGGCTATGCCGTTGCGGTGCAAAGTCAGCAGATCGTCGGGATGGATATGCCGGCTGAAATAGGCCGCGTCCTCCGCTTCGATGCGCTCCATGTCATAATGGAACAGCTCCGAAAAGTTGTACGAAGCGAAGACATGACGGCGCCGGAACATGTCGTAGACCGTAATTCCGCTGTTGGCCACCCGGGCCAGCAGCGTCAGCCGCCCGACATGGCGTTCCAGCACCGAGTAGTCCAACTCCCCGGCGTCGAACTGCTGCGCATCCAGCAGCTCTTCGTATTCGCGTTGCAATGACTCCATTACTGATTTATCAGTATTGCCCGATCCGGTTCCGCGGGCTTACTTTGCAGTGCAAAATTAACAAAACCCACAACATGAAAAAAATCCTTCTTACCTCGGCCCTGCTTCTCGCAGCGCTCGGTACTCACGCACAGCTCCATGTCGACCTGCGGGTCGGAACCGCCGCCGCCAGCTTCGGCGACCAGCATCTCAAACTGGGTCTACGCACCGGTGTCGGAGTCGAGTATCTTTTCGGCGGACGCTTCGGCATCCGCACGGGGCTTTACTACACGAACAAGGGCGCATCGGCCAACAGCAACGTATTCGACTACAAGCACGCTGTGCGGCTCTCCTACCTCGACCTCCCCGTAGAGGCGGTCGGATCGTTCCGTGTGGCCGGCCGCACCCGGATCGAGGTGCATGCGGGCCCCTACGTCGCCTGCCGCGTACGAAGCGTGCAGCCCGAAGGCAACCACTACGACGCCATGCGCCGTGAACTGGGCGCAGGCGCGGGATTCGATTTCGTGGCCGGACGATTCATCGTAGGCCCCGAAGCGCAGTACGGGCTGCCCCGGCTTGCAAAACCGGGCTCCGACCACGCCATGACCTACGCACTGACATTGGGCTATCGGTTCTGAACCGCAGCCCGTCCGCAAAAGACAAAGAAGCCGCTCCGGAAAACCGGAGCGGCTTCTTTTGACGGAACGGCCACCCGCCAGAGGGGTGCCGCCCGGGAATATGCCCGCTACTGGGCCTGCCGGATTTCGTCCAGCTCGGCTTTCGAGCCGACAACCAGGCTGTCGTACTCGCGAAGACCCGTACCGCCGGGGATCAGGTGACCGCAGATGACGTTCTCCTTGAGGTTCTCCAGCGGATCGACCTTGGCCTGGATGGCCGCCTCGTTGAGCACCTTGGTGGTCTCCTGGAACGAAGCCGCCGAGATGAAGCTCGAAGTCTGGAGTGCGGCGCGGGTGATACCCTGCAGCACCTGGGTCGACGTGGCGGGAACGATGTCACGCACCTGCACAGGGTTCAGATCGCGGCGCTTGAGGCTCGAATTCTCATCGCGCAGCTTGCGCAGCGACACGATCTGTCCGGGCTGGAGGTTCGTCGAATCGCCGGCCTCGGTGACGACCACCTTGTCGTACAATTCGTCGTTGACATCCATGAACTCCCACTTGTCGACGATCTGATCCTCGAAGAAACGGGTGTCTCCCGGATCCTCGATCTTGACCTTCGACATCATCTGGCGCACGATCACCTCGAAATGCTTGTCGTTGATCTTCACGCCCTGCATGCGGTAGACCTCCTGCACCTCGTTGACGATGTACTCCTGCACCTTCGTCGGACCGAGGATGTTGAGAATGTCGGTCGGCGTGATGGCACCGTCCGAAAGGGCGCTGCCGGCCTTCACGTAGTCGTTCTCCTGCACGATGATCTGACGCGACAGGGGCACCAGGTAACGCTTCTGATCGCCCTCCTTCGAGGTGATGACGATCTCGCGGTTACCGCGCTTGATCTTGCCGAAGGTGACCTCGCCGTCGATTTCCGACACGATGGCGGGATTCGACGGGTTGCGGGCCTCGAAGAGCTCGGTCACACGCGGCAGACCGCCGGTGATGTCGCCGCCCGACTTGCCGACGGCACGCGGAATCTTGATGAGCACATCGCCCGCCTTGATCTTGGCGTTGTCCTTGACCACGACGTGGGCGCCCACGGGCAGGTTGTACTGCTTCACCTCCTCGCCCTCCTTGTTGACGATGCGGATGACGGGGTTCTTGGTCTTATCCTTGGACTCGATGACCACCTTCTCCGAAAGACCCGTCTGCTCGTCGCGCTCGTCGCGGTAGGTGATACCCTCGAGCACGCTTTCATAGACGGCCTTGCCCTCGTATTCCGAGATGATAACGGCGTTGTAGGGATCCCACTCGCAAATGAGGTCGCCTTTCTTCACTGCAGCGCCGTCCGCCATGAAGAGCGTAGCGCCGTAAGGCAGGTTGTGCGTATAGAGTACGATTTCGGTCTTCGGATCGACGATGCGGAACTCCGACTGGCGCGAAATGACGATGTTGATCGCCTCGCCTGCGGAATTCTTGCCCTTGACGGTGCGCAGTTCGTCGATTTCGAGACGCCCCTCGTATTTCGACACCACGTTGGTCTCGACAGCCGTACCGCCGGCCACACCGCCGACGTGGAACGTACGGAGCGTCAGCTGCGTACCCGGCTCGCCGATCGACTGGGCGGCGATGACTCCGACCACCTCGCCCTTCTGCACCATGCGGGCCGTGGCCAGGTTGCGTCCGTAGCACTTGGCGCAGACGCCGCGACGGGCTTCGCAGGTGAGAACCGAACGGATCTCGACCGACTCCAGCGGCGATTTCTCGATCGCTTCGGCGATAGCCTCCGTGATCTCCTCACCCGCCTTGCAGAGCACTTCGCCCGTCAACGGGTGGATCACGTCGTTCAGTGCGACACGGCCCAGGATGCGGTCGTAGAGCGTCTGCACCACGTCGTCGTTGCGCTTGATGGCCGTAGCCGTCAGACCGCGCAGCGTGCCGCAGTCCTCTTCGTTGATGATGACGTCCTGCGCCACGTCGACCAGACGACGCGTCAGATAACCGGCGTCGGCCGTCTTCAGTGCGGTATCGGCCAGACCCTTGCGGGCACCGTGCGTGGAGATGAAGTACTCCAGCACCGAAAGGCCCTCCTTGAAGTTCGAAAGAATCGGGTTCTCGATGACCTGCTGACCACCCTCGACGCCCGACTTCTGCGGCTTGGCCATCAGACCTCGCATGCCGCTCAGCTGACGGATCTGCTCCTTCGAACCGCGGGCACCGGAGTCGAGCATCATGTAGACGGGGTTGAAACCGTCCTCGTCCTTGACGAGCGTGTCGATCACCGCCTTGGTCAACTTCGAGTTGATGTTGGTCCACACGTCGATGATCTGGTTATAACGCTCGTTGTTGGTGATAAGACCCATGTTGTAGTCTTCCATGATGGCGTCCGAACGGTCGTAACCCTCCTGCACCAGCTTCTCCTTCTCCTCGGGGATGATGACGGCATCGAGGTTGAACGACAGACCGCCCTGGAATGCCATGCGGTAGCCGAGGTTCTTGATGTCGTCGAGGAAAGCGGCCACCTTGTCGGCACCGGCCTTCTTCATGACCACGGCGATGATGTCGCGCAGCGAACGCTTGGTCAGCACCTCGTTGATGTAGCCCACCTCCTGCGGAACCACCTGGTTGAAGAGGATGCGGCCGATGGTCGTCTCCTTGATGACGCGCACGGGGCTGCCGTTCTCGTCGAGGTCGTCGACCAGACACTTCACGATGGCGTGCAGGTCGGCGCGCTTCTCGTTATAGGCGATGATGGCCTCCTCGGGGCCATAGAAAGTGTAGCCCTCGCCCTTCACGCCCTTGCGGGGCTTGGTAATGTAGTAGAGACCCAACACCATGTCCTGCGACGGCACCGTGATAGGCGCTCCGTTGGCCGGATTGAGGACGTTGTGCGAACCCAGCATCAGCAGCTGCGCCTCCAGAATGGCGGCATTGCCCAGCGGCAGGTGCACGGCCATCTGGTCGCCGTCGAAGTCGGCGTTGAACGCCGTACATGCCAGCGGGTGGAGCTGCATGGCCTTGCCCTCGATGAGCTTGGGCTGGAAAGCCTGGATACCGAGGCGGTGGAGCGTCGGGGCGCGGTTCATCAACACGGGATGACCCTTGATGACGTTCTCCAGAATGCCCCAGATGACGGGATCCTTGCGGTCGATGATCTTCTTGGCCGACTTCACCGTCTTGACGATGCCGCGCTCGATGAGCTTGCGGATGACGAACGGCTTGTAGAGCTCGGCGGCCATATCCTTGGGGATACCCATCTCGTGCATCTTCAGTTCGGGACCCACGACGATGACCGAACGGGCCGAGTAGTCGACACGCTTACCCAAGAGGTTCTGGCGGAAGCGGCCCTGCTTGCCCTTGAGCGAATCCGACAGCGACTTGAGCGGGCGGTTGGACTCGTTCTTCACGGCGTTCGACTTGCGCGAGTTGTCGAAGAGCGAATCGACGGCCTCCTGCAACATGCGCTTCTCGTTGCGCAGGATGACTTCCGGCGCCTTGATCTCGATGAGACGCTTCAGACGGTTGTTGCGGATGATGACGCGACGGTAGAGGTCGTTCAGGTCCGACGTGGCGAAACGTCCGCCGTCCAGCGGCACCAGAGGGCGCAGTTCGGGCGGGATGACGGGAATGACGTTCAGCACCATCCACTCGGGCTTGTTCTTGCCCTCGGAAGCACGGAACGACTCGATGACGTTCAGACACTTCAAGGCATCCGACTTGCGCTGCTGCGAAGTCTCGGTCGACGCCTTGTGGCGCAGGGCGTAGGACATCGAATCGAGGTCCACCTGCTTCAGAAGCGTGTAGATCGCCTCGGCGCCCATCATGGCCACGAACTTGTCGGGGTCGCTGTCATCCAACGCCTGGTTGCCCTTCGGCAGGGAGGCCAGCACGTCGAGGTACTCCTTCTCGGCGAGGGTCGCCAGACGCTCGATGCCCTGCTCGGCAGCGACACCGGGATTGATGACCACATAACGCTCGTAGTAGATGATGGCCTCCAACTTCTTCGACGGAATACCCAGCAGGTAACCGATCTTCGAGGGAAGCGAACGGAAATACCAGATATGCACCACCGGCACGACCAACGAGATGTGGCCCATGCGCTCGCGGCGCACCTTCTTCTCGGTCACCTCCACACCGCAGCGGTCGCAGACGATGCCCTTGTAACGGATGCGCTTGTACTTGCCGCAATGGCACTCGTAGTCCTTCACGGGGCCGAAGATACGCTCGCAGAAGAGACCGTCACGCTCGGGCTTGTAGGTGCGGTAGTTGATGGTTTCGGGCTTGAGCACCTCGCCGCTCGACTGGGCCAGGATCTCCTCGGGGGAGGCCAGGCCGATCGAGATGCGGTTGTAGCCGTTACCGCCTTTGTTGTCTTTGGAAATTGACATATCGTTTGTTTTTTTCTTTTCCTCTAAAACCACTTACTCCAGTTTGACCGACAGAGCCAGACCGCGCAGCTCGTGCAGCAGCACGTTCATCGCCTCGGGGATGCCCGGCTTGGGCAGGTTCTCGCCCTTGACGATGGCCTCGTAGGCCTTGGCGCGGCCCATCACGTCGTCGGACTTGATGGTCAGAATCTCCTGCAGGATGTTGGCGGCGCCGAAGCCCTCGAGCGCCCACACCTCCATCTCACCGAAGCGCTGACCGCCGAACTGCGCCTTACCGCCCAGCGGCTGCTGGGTGATGAGCGAGTAGGGACCGATCGAACGGGCGTGCATCTTGTCGTCGATCATGTGGCCCAGCTTGAGCATGTAGATCACGCCCACGGTGGCCGGCTGGTCGAACATCTCGCCCGTACCGCCGTCGTAGAGGTAGGTGCGGCCGCTGTGCGGCAGCCCCGCCTGCGCGGTGTATTCGTTGATCTGGTCGAGGGAGGCGCCGTCGAAGATCGGCGTGGCGAACTTCAGACCCAGCTCGCGGCCGGCCCAACCGAGCACGGTCTCGTAGATCTGTCCGAGGTTCATACGCGAAGGCACGCCCAGCGGGTTCAGACAGATGTCGACGATCGTACCGTCCTCCAGGAAAGGCATGTCCTCGTCGCGCACGACCTTGGCCACGATACCCTTGTTGCCGTGGCGGCCGGCCATCTTGTCGCCCACCTTGAGCTTGCGCTTCTTGGCGATGTAGACCTTGGCCATCTGGATGACACCGGTCTGCGGCAGTTCGTCGCCGTTGGTGAAGTTGTACTTCTCGCGCTTGATGGCGGCGTCGGCCTTCTTCCACTCGATGGAGTAGTTGTTCACCGTGGCTTCGATCAGGGCATCGATGCGGGCGTCGCCCGTCCACTTGCAAGCCCCGAGGTTCAGATAGCCCGAAACCACGCCCGTCTTGTCGTCGGTCGTCTTGCGGGCGATCTCCTCCAGCATCTTAAGCGTGAACTTCGTGCCGGCCGGATAGAGCTCCGCGCCGAAGTAGTCGGTGATGCCCGTCGTGGTTTTGCCCTGGAGCAGCGACCACAGCTTGCCCGTCAGACGCTTCGTCAGTTCGGCGATTTCGGTCGCAAACTGCTCGTCGAGCTTATCCAGCTGGGCCTTCTCGGCGCTCTTGCCTTTCTTGGTGTCCTTGCTGGCACGGCTGTAGAGCGTCGTGCCGATCACCACGCCGTGGAGCGAGGGCTGCGCCTTGAGCGACGCATCCTTCACGTCGCCGGCCTTGTCACCGAAGATGGCGCGCAGCAGCTTCTCCTCGGGCGAAGGATCGCTCTCGCCCTTGGGCGTGATCTTGCCGATGAGAATGTCGCCCGGGTGGACGTTGGCGCCCACACGGATGATACCGTTGGCGTCGAGGTCCTTCGTGGCGTCTTCCGAGACGTTAGGGATGTCCGAGGTGAGTTCCTCGACACCGCGCTTGGTGTCGCGCACCTCCATGATGTACTCGTCGACGTGCACCGACGTGAAGATGTCCTCACGCTGGATACGCTCCGAAATCACGATGGCGTCCTCGAAGTTGTAACCCTTCCAGGGCATGAAAGCCACCTTGAGGTTGCGGCCCAGGGCCAGCTCGCCGCGCTCGGTCGAGTAACCCTCCGTGATGATCTGCCCCTTCTTCACCTTGTCGCCCGTCAGTACGGTGGGTTTCAAGGTGACGGAAGTATTCTGGTTCGTACGGCGATAGCGCGGAAGTTCGTAGGTCGTGACTTCCGGCGCGAACGAAGCGAGGATCTCGTCTTCGGTCCGCTCGTACTTGATCTGAATCTTGGTAGCATCGGCGAAAACCACCTCGCCGTCGCCCTCGGCCACGATCTGGATGCGGCTGTCGGAGATCATCTCCTTCTCGATGCCCGTGCCGACGATCGGAGCTTCCGAAGTCACCAGGGGCACGGCCTGGCGCATCATGTTCGAGCCCATCAGCGCACGGTTGGCGTCGTCATGCTCCAGGAACGGAATCAGACTGGCGGCGATCGATGCGATCTGGTTGGGGGCCACGTCCATGAGGTTCACCTCCTTGGCCGTCACCACGGGGAAGTCGGCACCCTGACGCGCCTTGATGCGCTCGGGCTGGAGGAAGTTGCCCTTGTCGTCGATCGGAATGTTCGACTGCGCCACGATCTTACCCTCTTCCTCTTCGGCCGAGTAGTAACGGATGTGGGAGTTGTCCATGTCGATCTTGCCGTTCTCCACCGAGCGGTAAGGCGTCTCGATGAAGCCCATGGGCGAAATCTTGGCATAGACGCACAACGACGAGATCAGACCGATGTTGGGGCCTTCCGGCGACTCGATCGGGCAGAGACGTCCGTAATGCGTGTAGTGCACGTCTCGCACCTCGAAACCGGCACGGTCGCGCGACAGACCGCCGGGACCGAGGGCCGACAGACGGCGCTTGTGCGTGATTTCGGCCAGCGGGTTGATCTGGTCCATGAACTGCGAGAGCTGCGAGGTTCCGAAGAACGAATTGATCACCGACGACAGGGTCTTGGCGTTGATCAGGTCCACCGGCGTGAACACCTCGTTGTCGCGCACGTTCATACGTTCGCGGATGGTGCGCGCCATGCGCACGAAGCCCACCGAGAACTGGTTCGACAGCTGCTCGCCCACGGTACGGACGCGACGGTTCGACAAGTGGTCGATGTCGTCCACGTCGGCCTTGGAGTTGATCAGCTGGATCAGGTATTTGATGATGGCGATGATGTCCTCGCGCGTCAGCGTGCGCGTCTCCGGATCGATGTCCAGGTTCAGCTTCTTGTTGATGCGGTAGCGGCCCACGTCGCCCAGGTCGTAGCGCTTGTCCGAGAAGAAAAGTTTCTCGATGACGTCGCGCGCCGTCGCCTCATCGGGCGGCTCCGAAGCGCGCAGCTGCCGGTAGATGTAGACGACAGCCTCCTTTTCGGAGTTGCAGGGGTCTTTCTGCAGGGTATTGTAGATGATCGAGAAGTCGATGCCCGACTGGTTCTCCTTGTGGAGGAGAATCGTCTTGGCGCCGCTCTCGATGATTTCGTCGATATGTTCTTCCGCCAGCACCGTCTCGCGATCTACGATGACGTTGTTGCGCTCGATCGACACCACCTCGCCCGTGTCTTCGTCCACGAAGTCCTCGACCCAGGTCGAAAGCACGCGTGCCGCCAGCTTGCGGCCCACAGCCTTCTTAAGGTTGGCCTTGGTGACCTTCACCTCGTCGGCCAGATCGAAAATCTCGAGAATCTGCTGGTCGGCCTCGTAACCGATGGCACGCAGCAGCGTCGTGACGGGCAACTTCTTCTTACGGTCGATGTAGGCATACATCACGTTGTTGATGTCCGTCGCGAACTCGATCCACGAACCCTTGAAGGGGATGATGCGCGCCGAGTAGAGTTTGGTGCCGTTGGTGTGCATGCTCTGGCCGAAGAAAACGCCCGGCGAGCGATGCAGCTGGGATACGATGACACGCTCCGCACCGTTGATGACGAACGTACCGCGTTCGGTCATGTAGGGAATCGTCCCGAAGTAGACGTCCTGCACCACGACGCCGAAATCCTCATGCTCGTCGTCCGTGCAATAGAGTTTCAGCTTGGCTTTCAGCGGAACACTGTACGTAAGTCCGCGCTCGAGGCACTCCTCGATCGAATAACGCGGCGGGTCGATGTAGTAGTCGATGAACTCCAGAACGAAGTTGTTCCGGGTGTCCGTGATGGGGAAGTTCTCCTGAAACACCTTGTAGAGGCCTTCGTTCTTGCGGTTCTCGGCCGTGGTGTCCATCTGGAAAAAATCCCGGAATGATTTGAGCTGCACCTCCAGCAGATCCGGATAAGGCACCCGGTTCCTGACTGTCGAGAAGCTGATTCTTTGTTGTGTTTTAGCTGTGGACATCGTAAATCCAAATTAGTTGAAGCGTAGATCGGAGCCGGAACGGACCTCCGAAAAACAAACTTTCACAAGGCAGCGGAAACAGGCGCTGCGTCGGCACCCGACACTCGACACCCGGCTTTCGGTCGCGATTTTCGGATCTTCGCGCCGGTTCGCCCGACGGCGTCCCGCCAGCCCTCTCTCCTCAGTTGCGGCGGGCCGGTCTTCCCAATCCCGCCGATGCCCCCGTATGCAGGCATCGCAAAACGCCCCGGGAGCATCTTCTCCGCAGATCGGACACAGCACAAAACCGGCACTTCCGATCTTTAGACCAAGAAAAGGCATAGAGCCTACACACCGGTAAGCCCTATACCTGGATTCATCTTGTGTGAATCTTAAGCAGCAAAGCTACTTAAGCTCAACTTCAGCACCTGCCTCCTCGAGCTGGGCCTTGATCTGCTCGGCCTCCTCCTTGGAAACACCCTCTTTCACAGCCTTGGGAGCACCGTCCACGAGTGCCTTGGCGTCGCCCAGCGAGAGACCTGCGAGGTCCTTCACGACCTTGATAACCTGGAGCTTGGCCTGACCGCCGCTCTTCAGGATCACGTCGAAGGTCGACTTCTCGGCGGCAGCAGCCTCACCGGCGCCTGCAGCGGGAGCTGCAACGGCAACAGCGGCAGCAGCCGGCTCGATGCCATACTCCTCCTTGAGGATCTGTGCGAGTTCGTTTACCTCGGTAACTTTCAGGTTTACCAGTTCTTCAGCAAGTTTCTTTACGTCTGCCATAGTTGTAAGCGTATTAGATTTTGTTTTTTACTTGTTGTGATTAGTTGTTTCGCGATTCGAGCGTCTTCACGATGCCCGCAATCTTCTGACCTGCATTGGACTGCAATGCAGAGATAACATTCTTCGCCGGAGACTGCAGCAGCGCGATGATGTCGCCGATGAGTTCTTCCTTCGACTTGATGTTGCAGAGAGCTTCGATCTGATTGTCGCCGATGTAGACGCAACCCTCGGCGTAAGCAGCCTTCAAAACGGGTTTGTCCGACTCCTTGCGGAACTCCTTGATCAGAGTCGCGGGAGCCTTGGCCACATGGGCGAACATGATCGAGGTCGGACCCTCCAGTACTTTCACCAGTTCAGCATCGGCCTTCTCCACCTTCTCGAGAGCTTTGGTCAGCAGGGTGTTCTTCACCACCACCAACTTGACCTCCTTCTCGAAGCACTTGCGGCGCAGCGAAGCGGTCTGCTCGGCGTTCAAGGCCTCGATGTCGGTGATATAGAAGTGAGGATAAGCGCGGAGCTGCTCGGCGAGGCTGTCAATAACAACCAGTTTTTCTTCCTTAGTCATCTCTTGTGTCCTCCTTCTTATTTGGTTTCAACTGATTTGGAATCGATCTGCAGACCGGGGCTCATCGTGGTCGAGAGATAGATGCTCTTCACGTAGGCACCCTTGGCGGCAGCGGGCTTCAGTTTCATGATCATGCCCAGCACTTCCTTCGCGTTGTCCGCGATCTGCTCGGCCGAGAACGAAATCTTGCCGACCGAAGTGTGGATGATACCGAACTTGTCGACCTTGAAGTCGATCTTACCCGATTTCACCTCCTTGACGGCCTTTCCGACCTCCATGGTCACCGTACCGGTCTTGGGGTTCGGCATCAGGCCGCGGGGACCGAGAATACGACCCAGCGCACCGACCTTGCCCATCACGTTGGGGGTGCAGATGATCACGTCGACATCCGTCCAGCCGGACTTGATCTTGTCGACGTATTCGTCCAGACCCACGAAGTCGGCACCGGCAGCCTGTGCTTCGGCCTCCTTCTCGGGAGTACAGAGCACCAGCACGCGGACCTGCTTGCCCGTACCGTGCGGCAGAGTAACGACACCGCGGACCATCTGGTTGGCCTTGCGGGGATCGACGCCCAGACGCACGTCGATATCGACCGAAGCGTCGAATTTCGTGAACGTAATCTCTTTCAGAAGAGCGGCGGCCTCCGAAAGTTTGTAGGCCTTGTCGGCCTCCACTTTCGCGTAGGCGACCTTTTGATTTTTTGTCAATTTACTCATCTTCTTCGATTACATGTTAGGAAATTCACCGACAACATTGATACCCATGCTGCGGGCCGTACCGGCTACCATGCGCATAGCGGACTCCAGCGTGAAGCAGTTCATGTCAGGCATCTTGTCCTGAGCGATGGCGCGGACCTGCTCCCACGTCACCTGACCGACCTTGTCGCGGTTAGGCTGAGCGGAACCTTTCTGCACCTTGGCTGCTTCCTTGAGCTGAACGGCTACGGGCGGCTGCTTTACAACGAAGTCGAACGACTTGTCGCTGTAAACCGTGATGATGACCGGAAGAACCTTTCCCGCCTTGTCCTGCGTACGTGCATTGAACTGCTTGCAGAAGTCCATGATATTGACTCCCTTAGAGCCCAATGCGGGACCAACCGGGGGCGAAGGATTGGCGGCACCGCCTTTGATCTGCAATTTGATAAATGCAGCAACCTCTTTTGCCATAGTTTTCCTTGGTTTTTATTCTTTTTCTACTTGGGTGAAACTCAACTCCATGGGAGTTTTGCGCCCGAATATCTTCACCGATACCGTGAGTTTCTTGCGCTCGTTGTCGACGGCCTCGATGGTGCCCTGGAAGCTTGAGAAAGGGCCATCGGTGACCTTGACGGTCTCGCCGGCGAAGAACGGTATTTCGTTTTCCTCCTCCATGGCGTTCATCTCGTCGACACGGCCCAGGATGCGGGCCACCTCCTGTGGACGGAGAGGCGTTGCGTGCATCGAGCGGCTGTCTTCCTTCGTGTCGCCGAGGAATCCCAGCACATTGGGAGTATTACGAATCAAAATAGGGATCTGGCCTACGAATGCGGCCTCCACCAGGACATAGCCCGGATAGGAAACTTTCTCCTTGGAGACTTTCTTGCCGTTGCGGATCGTGTAGACCTTCTCGGTGGGAATCAGCACCTGGGAGATGTAATCCTCCAGGTGGTTGTGGCGGATTTCGGCCTCGAGATACTCCTTGACCTTGTTCTCCTTACCGCCGATCGCACGTACAACGTACCACTGCTTCTGAATCTCGCTCATCTTGCAACCGGAGTTTTAGCGGCCGAGATTGCCCAGCGTCTTGTAGAGGGCGCCCATGATGTTTTCGAACGAGAGGTCCATGGCCAATACGACGAGCGCGAAGATGACCGACGCCACCATCACGACCACCGTGGAACTCTGGAGCTGCTGGAACGTGGGCCACGTCACCTTGTTTACAAGCTCGTTGTAGGATTCCTTGAAATAGTTGAACATAACTTTTCTCTTTATTCTTTGGCAGGAGCAGAGAGATTCGAACTCCCATCAACGGTTTTGGAGACCGCTATTCTACCCTTGAACTATGCTCCTAAGATGGGGCGGCGGCGAGCGCCGCCCCGGTTTATGACGCGAATTACTTCACGATCTTCAGAATCTGACCGGCACCTACCGTACGGCCGCCCTCGCGGATTGCGAAACGCAGACCCTCGTTCAATGCTACCGGGTAGATCAGCTTCACGTTGATGGTCACGTGGTCGCCGGGCATTACCATGTCGACACCGGCGGGCAGGTGAACCTCACCCGTTACGTCCATCGTACGCAGGTAGAACTGGGGACGATAGTTGTTGTGGAACGGCGTGTGACGGCCGCCCTCCTCCTTCTTCAGGATGTAGACCTCGGCCTCGAACTCGGTGTGCGGAGTGATCGAACCCGGCTTGGCCACAACCATACCGCGCTTAACCTCCTTCTTGTCGATACCGCGGAGCAGCAGACCTACGTTGTCGCCGGCCTCGCCCTCGTCGAGCAGCTTGCGGAACATCTCGACACCGGTGCAGGTCGACGTCAGCGTCTTCTCCTCCAGACCGATGATCTCGACGGGATCGCCCACGTGGATGACACCGGTTTCGATACGGCCCGTTACGACGGTACCGCGGCCGGTGATCGAGAACACGTCCTCGACAGGCATCAGGAAAGGCTTCTCGTTCTCACGCTGCGGAATGGGGATATACTCGTCGACAGCGTTCATGAGCTCCATGATCTTATCCTCCCACTGAGCCTCGCCGTTCAGACCGCCGAGGGCCGAACCGCGGATGATGGGGGCGTTGTCGCCGTCGTACTCGTACTTCGAAAGCAGGTCGCGGACCTCCATCTCGACCAGGTCGAGCATCTCGGGGTCGTCCACCATGTCGCACTTGTTCAGGAAAACAACGATACGCGGCACGTTCACCTGACGGGCGAGCAGCACGTGCTCGTTGGTCTGGGGCATCGGGCCGTCCGTAGCGGCAACTACCAGGATGGCACCGTCCATCTGAGCGGCACCCGTTACCATGTTCTTCACATAGTCGGCGTGGCCCGGGCAGTCTACGTGAGCGTAGTGGCGGTTAGCCGTCTGGTACTCGACGTGCGAGGTGTTGATCGTGATACCGCGCTCCTTCTCCTCGGGTGCGTTGTCGATCGAGTCGAACGAACGGAGCTCCGACAGACCTTTCTTAGCCAGAACGGTCGTGATAGCGGCGGTAAGGGTCGTCTTACCGTGGTCGACGTGACCGATGGTACCGATGTTCACATGCGGTTTCGAACGGTCGAATTTTTCTTTTGCCATAGTATTAAGTATTTGAAGTATTGTAAAAATTATTCCTGGTTTCGTTTTTGCAACAGAAGCGGCAACACCGCCGCCTCAGTTTCCGGAGGTCGCCGGCATCGCGCACCGTCGCGTTCAGAGCGGAAGACGAGGCTCAAACTCGCGACCCTCAGCTTGGAAGGCTGATGCTCTATCAACTGAGCTACTTCCGCAAAAATATACCGTATCGGAGTCCGCCTCCTCCCTCCCGGCAGCCTTTCGGCCGCCCCGGGGGACTTCGCAACTCCAACCGGTTTCTCAAGTGGGAAGTGATGGATTCGAACCACCGTAGGCGTAAGCCAGCAGATTTACAGTCTGCCCCATTTGACCGCTCTGGTAACTTCCCGTATTTTCCTCCGCAAAGGGGAGGTCGTTGTTCCGCCGAGTCCGACATTCCGAAAAATTCCGGGGATTTCCAACCCCGCTCCGTCTTCGTTCCGTCGCATCGCCAGGCTCTTCGTTCCCGGCCCGCGTCTCTCGCATCGGCTTTCGGAGCCGATGGAGGGATTCGAACCCCCGACCAGCTGATTACAAATCAGCTGCTCTGGCCAACTGAGCTACATCGGCAGAATCAACCGTTTTGGATTGCAAAAGTAGGTATATTTTTTTTATCGCGCAAATATTCCGCGATATTTTTTTCTACTTTTCGATCTTTCTCAAAGAACCGCATCCGGCCCGTCCGTTAAAGGAGCGAAACCGGGTGCAAAGATAGGAAAATTTTTGAATACCGCAACAGCTTGCACGAAAAATATCACCTTCCGAAACAAAGGGCGTCATCGGGTCGACCGCCTCCGCCCACCGCACCCGGCCGTACCTTATATATAGAGCCGGAAAATTTGGCTATCTTCGTCCGTTCGATTATCTTCGCATCATGACGATTCTGCTTTTCGATTGCTTTGCCCTCCGGCCCCTGCGGCCCGACGACTCCGGCGACATCTTCCGCGCCATCGATTCCCAACGCGACTACCTTGGGCAATGGCTGCCTTTCGTGGCGCTTACCCGAAGCGAGGAGGACAGCCGGGCTTTCATCGCCGCTTCGCTCAGCGACCCCGCCAATCCGGTCTACACCCTCCGTGCCGACGGTCTTTTCGCCGGACTCATCGGATTCAAGTCAGCCGACCCGGCTGCCGGAAGCATCGAAATCGGCTACTGGCTCCGCGAGGAGTTCCAGCACCGGGGCATCGTCACGGCGGCCGTGCAGGAGCTCCGCCGCATCGCGTTCGAGGAACTCGGCATGTGCCGGATCGAAATCCGCTGCGGCACCGGCAATCTCCCGAGCAACCGCATTCCCCAACGGCTCGACATGCGGCTCGACCGCGTGGAGAAACAAGCCGAATTGCTCTCCTCCGGGGAGCAGATCGACCTCAACGTTTACGTCGCAGAGAAATAAATCCCACCGAGCCACTCTCCTGCTTACGAGTCGGCCCTCGTCGCGCAAAGTCGGGCAAATACCAATCGCATGGCAATCCTGCCCACGCAAAACCCATAACGCCGGCTTTGCCCGTTCATCCGCCCGACCAATCCAGACAACATGCCCATACAAAACGGCCCCCGCCGAAGCAGGGGCCGTTCTTCCGGCAGGATGCCTTGCGGAATCCTATTTATAGCTGATAATAAGAATCTTCGACGACTCCCAGAACTTCGCGGGGTCCGTAATCACCAATTTCAGAACGTGCTTGTCCGCCCGCGTCACCAGCCGGTAGCTGCCGTCGGGATGCGACGTCACCACCGTTGCGCGCCGGCCGCCCACGGGCACCTCGGTCAGCAACCGCGAATCGGCCTTGGTGAAACTCTCGATCGCCCCGCTGCGGCCTACGGTCAGCGTACGGCCGATAAGGCCCTCCTTGTTGATGATCTGCGCATCGCGCAGCTCGCGCTCCGAGCCGACAATATAATATACCGCATTGAGCCGGTTGTCCAATTCGGTGTTTTCCGAGTTCAGCGCCACCACCTCGGCGTCGCGATCGGCCATCTCCGTCTCCAGCCGGGCGATTCGCTGCTCACGCTCGGCCAGTTCCCCGCGCAGCTCCTCCACCTCCACCGTCTTGGCAGCAAGCTGGTCGTTCAATCCCACGATGGTCTTCTCCAAGGCCTCGATCTTCACATTGGCCTGGCGCAGCCGGCGCGACACATCCTGAAGCGACGCTATCTTCGTCCGGTTCTCCTGCAGCAGGCGGTCGATCGCCTCGATGTCGCTGTGGATCTGTTCGACGGGGCGGATGCCTTCCTCGGTGTTCTGCGGAACCGTGATGAGATTCTCCCGCATCTTAATCTCCGAAAGATTGGTCATCACCGTGTTGATCTCCTCGAACACCAGGTTGATCAGCGAATCTTTCTCGCTCACCACATGCGTCAGCGAATCGCGCTGATCGGCCATGTCGAGCACTACCTGCTTGCGCACGCACGACGTCAGCGCACAAAGCGCAGCCGCCATGACTACAAGATAATTTTTCATATTTTTATGTTTGCTTGGTCACGGCAAAGATACACAATTATTGATGAATATCATCCCGAAAAACGCTTTGACGAACAGCTTTCCGCGCTCATTCGCCCGAGTCGGGCATCATTCGGATTCAATAACGCATCGTCCGGGGGGGGGCACCGTCTGTGCTGCGACTGCAGCCGAACTCTTCGCGATCTGCACGTTTTCACCAAAGAGCAGCCGCAGCTCCGATTTATTTGGCATTGCTCACGGTTTGCACTATCTTTACAGAAAACAATCCGTCCATGCCTTACATCTCCATCGAATGCGGCCCGCTGACCGCACCTCAGAAACAAGCCCTGATCGAACAGGTCACCCTTGCCGCCGCCAAGGCCACCGCCATCCCGCAACAATTTTTCATGGTCACCGTCAAGGAGCTGCCCGACAGTTCGTTCGGCATCGGCGGACGCACCATCGACCGCATCAAGGCCGAATACAAAGAGAAATAGTTCCACCCTGCATCCCGTTTTCGCGACCGCCGCAACCCCAACGGCAATCATTCGCGACCGAAGTAGCAAACACCGCCGCAAAACCTGCCCGAACAGCCCTTTTATAACCGAAATACCAAGCACAAAGATCAGCCGGCCGCCCCGCCTGGCAAGCGCAGTCCGACGAATCCCGACGCAAAAAAGAGACGGACCGCAACATTGTGCGGCCCGTCCGTTTTTTCGTTCGCGAGGTGCTTACTTCGCGTTCTTCTTATCGTAGCGTTTTGCGTAGCGGCTCATAAACTTATCGACGCGACCGGCGGTGTCAACCAACTTCATCTTGCCCGTGTAGAACGGGTGCGACGTGTTGGAGATTTCCATCTTATACACGGGATAGGTTTCGCCGTTCACTTCGATGGTCTCTTTTGTCGAAACGGCGGACCGACACAAAAACACGTGGTCGTTGGACATGTCCTTGAACGCCACCAAACGATAATCCTCCGGATGAATACCCTTTTTCATTTGTTGTTTTTGTTTTTTGTTTGTGCTTAAGCGCGACAAAGGTAATAAAAATTCACGATTCGCCATTCACAATAAGCAATTATTTTCTTCCGCCCTCAAAATTCGCTGCCGCACAGCCGCTCCGGCCTTGCTCAGCCCCGCCGGCTCTCCGCCCGAATCGGTTCCGGTCCGGCCACCCGGCACCGGCGGCTTCACGACTTTCCGCTCCGGACCGGCCGCATCATCGTGCCGCGGTTCTCCGGCTGCAATCGCCCCTTCTTGTTTTTTCGCCCCGCTCCGCATCGGCTCTTGCGCATTTAGGATTGTTTTCCTATCTTTGCAGCCGTCTTCGGGCGGTCTTCCGCCCAAGCCGGGCCCATAGCTCAGTCGGTCAGAGCAGCGGACTCATAATCCGAAGGTCGTGGGATCATGCCCCTCTGGGCCCACAGCAGAGGCCGCAACTTGCAGGTTGCGGCCTCTTTGCTATCTGTAACCGGAGGCAGGAGACCCGCCCGGCGAACGCATTTTTGAACCGCGCTTGCAAAAAGTGGCGAAAAATTGCTACCTTTGCGACATTAAATAAACTTCATATTTTATGGAATTCGAAGGAACCGTCTACAAAATAATGCCCGTGACCAAGGGCACATCGGCGCGCGGCGAATGGCAGCGCCAGGACATCGTTTTCGAATACAACGACGGCGGTCAGTTCTCGCGCAAGATCTGCGTGACGTTCTTCAACCGGCCCGACGACGTGTCCAAGTTGCGCGAAGGAGCCAGCTACAACGTCTCGGTCAACATCGAATCGCGCGAATACAACGGCCGCTGGTACACCGACATCCGCGCATGGCGCCTCCAGCCCAAGCAGGCCGAAGCACCCGCCGCGCCGATGCCCGACAACATGCCGCCTCTGCCCGAAGAACCCTCCTATGCTTCGGCACCCGCGTCGGAAGTCGACGACCTGCCGTTCTGAGCAGTACGGAATTCCGGACAGAACCGGCTATAACAAAACAGAACCTTCGGAAGCGAAAATCCGAAGGTTTTTTGTTGTCGCAATGCAGCCGAAGCCTAAACGTGCAGCCGATCAAGCGTTGCCGGAGTAAACCACAACCGGCACATGGCGTACCCACTTCACACACCGATCGTATTCTCCGCACAGAAACACCCGGGCCGACGCTTTCAAGACCTGACCCGATCACCCGTCCATAGAAAAGCCGCCCCGGAATAGGGCGGCTTTTCTATAAATCGAATGGCTTTTACTCGGCCTGCTCGGCTTCCGTGGTTTCGTTGCCGACTACAGGGGGTACATAGGGAGTCACATCGAGCAGTTCCACCTCGAACTCCAGCGCCTGGTTGGGTGCGATGTTCCGGGTACCGCTTTCGCCGTAGGCCAGTTCCGACGGAATCCAGAGCTTGATCTTGCCGCCCTTGCCTACCAGCTGCATACCTTCGGTCCAACCCTTGATGACCTGATTGAGCTGGAACTCGACCGGATTGTTCTCATTGTAGGTGTCGGGATAATACTGCTTCATCATCTCCTGCTGCTCCTTCGGGCGGTTCTCGAAAATCGAGCTGTCGAAGACGCGGCCCGAGCGCAGACGGCCCGTGTAGTGAACCTTCACCATGTCGAGGGGCTGGGGCTTGATGTTCTGATCGCCGGCCTTCACCACTTTGTAGAGCAGTCCCGACTCGGTTTTCTTGACACCCGACTTGCGGGCGATCTTCTGCAGCCACTTCTCCGATGCTTCGGCGTTATTCTGCGGCATCTCGACGCGGAAGTAGTGGTCAAGGTAACCGATCACCTCGTCGCGGTCCATCTTGGGCTCGTCCTTGCGAACGTCCTTCAGGGCCTCCAGTACCCAGCTGATCTGCAGCGGGAATTCGAACTCGCGCAGAGCGCAACCGATGTCGGTACCGAACGCTTCGGAGATCTCCTTGCGCTCCTTCTCGTCTTCGAACATCTCCGGAGCAGGACCGTATTCCACCTCGGTCGAATCGCCGCTCGCCAAACGAAGGCTGTCAGCCTGGGCACGCTTGAGAGCGATCTCCTGCGAACGCTTACCGGCCTTTTCATAGCTGAAATAGACGCGCAGCAGCTTGTCGGCTTCGGTGCGCGACATCACTTCGTTTCCGAGCATCGCTTTCTCGATGGCCTTGTCCATGGCTTCGGTATCGAAGGGAATGTGTCCCATCTGAGCCGAAATGCCGAGGCCATAGTTGGCGCCCATAGCATAGGAGAGCGAGTCGAATTTCGACAGGTCGCCCATGCGGATTCCCTGTTCAGCGGAGTTTCTGCCGCAGCCGACCAGCATCAACGCGGCGCCGAGCGTCGCAAAAAGAGTCTTTTTCATTGTTTTATCGTCGTTTTGAATATTTTCTGTGCGAGGGCAAAGATAGTGCAAGCCGAGAGCAAAAGCAAATTTATTTGCATTTTGCCGAGGCGCAGCCTATCTAAACCGGTGCGAAGCAGCGGTAAAGTGCAAGCCGAGCCAAAAACCCAATCTATTCGAATTTTGCCGAGCCCGCCGTCCATCCAAGCCGATGCTGAACACCGATAAAGTGCAAACCGAACCAAGAACCGTATCTATTTGCGTATCGGCCCGGGCCCTGCCTCGAAAAACCGTTTAGCGGCGGTGCGTAAACTTCACCACGTCGACCACCTCCATTTCATATCGGAGCGTCGCATTGGGTCCGATGCCCCATTCGGCCTTTCCGTCGGCGCCATAGGCCGCAGCGGCCGGAAGCCACGCATCGACGCGGCCGCCCTTGCCTACCAGCTTCAGCACCTCGCGCTCGCCCCGGCGCAGATCGCCCAGAGCGCTGCGCAGCGTATCGCCACGGGCATAGGAGGAGTATTTCTCGGCACCGTCGGCCGTGCGGATCACATAGCGCACCGCCACCGTGTCGCGGTCCGACGTAGGCACCAGATTCTGGTCGCCCACCTCGGCCACCGTATAGGTCACGCCCGACGTTGTGCGCGCATAGGAGCGGTTCGATTTGGCGATGTCGGCCAGGAATTGTTCTTCGTAGGCCCGGGCTTTCTCCGGCAGGGTGTAGTTCATGTGGCGCAGATAGTAGTTCCGCGCTTCGTCCAGCGTCAGCTTCGTTCGTCCGGCGAGCGCATCGCGGATGCCGTCGCACACGGCTGCCGCGTTGATCGTCGAGTCCATCGCATGCAGGTTCATACCGATGTTCATGCCGATCACATACGCCACCGAGTCGGTGTCGCTCCGGAGTTTCACGTTTCCGCCGCCCTTTTTCGAGCAGGCCGACACCAGCACCGCCAGAAGCAGTGCGGCGATTGCCGAACGCCTTATCATTGCCGTTGTTTTTTGGAGAACAGGAGAATCAGCAGGCTGCCCGCCACCGCAGCCGCCATCGAGCCCATCAGAATGGCGATCTTGCCACGGTCGACCAGCCCAGCGTTCGTATATGCCAGCGAGTCCACGAAGAGCGACATCGTGAAACCGATACCGCCCAGGCAGGCCACCGCCAGCAGCATGCGCCACGTCGCGCCTTCGGGCATCACGGCCAGTTTCGACTTCACGGCCAGCCAGCTTGCCGTGAAGATACCCAGCGGTTTGCCCACCAGCAGGCCGAAGAAGACGCCCATGCCCACCGAGCCGATCTCGGGCGAGAAGTGGAAGATGTTGATGTACTCCAGCGACGTGATCTCCACGCCGGCGTTGGCAAGCGCGAAAATCGGCATGATCAGGAAGGTCACATAGGGCGTCAGGGCATGTTCGAGCCGGTAGCTCATCGCCACCGAACGGTCGCCCAGCAACGCCATCTGCCGCAGGTAGAAGCGGTGTTCTTCGTTGGGAAACTCCCCGTTCGAATCTTCCACGGCCAGCAGATGATCGTTCAGCCAGCGCATCTTATGTACGAAATATTCCTTGCTGTAACGCGGTTCCATCGGGATGAGCAGCGCCATGGCCACGCCCGAGAGCGTAGCGTGAATGCCCGAGTAGTAGAACAGCCCCCACACCGCAATGGCCGGCACGATGTAGAAGCGCATGCGCTTCTCGCCCATGCGGTACATGGCATAGACGCCAGCCATCACCAGCAGTGCGATCGTCAGCAGTCCCAGCTGCAGATCGCCGCCGTAGAAGAGCGCGATGACCAGAATGGCGCCCAGGTCATCGGCAATGGCCAGTGCCGTGAGGAAGATTTTCAGCGACACCGGCACCCGATCGCCCAGCATCGAAAGAATGCCCACCGCGAAAGCGATGTCCGTAGCCGTAGGGATTCCCCAGCCGTTGGCCGCGAGCGTTCCGTGGTTGAAAAGCAGGAAAATAAGTGCCGGCGCCACCATGCCGCCCGCCGCGGCCACCACCGGAAGTATGGCCTTGCGCATCGACGAGAGCTGGCCGTTGACCACCTCGCGCTTGATCTCCAGTCCGACCGTGAAGAAGAAGATCACCATCAGGCAGTCGTTGACGAACTTCTCCACCGTCATCCCGTCCGGGAAAACCCAGTCGATCGCGCCACTGGGCGAGTGGACGACCAACGAAAGGTCGGTTTCCAGAAAGTTGTGGTAGAATTCCTTGGTCAGAGGCAGGTTGGCCAACAGCATGGCCACCGCCACGCACGCCAGCAGCACCACGCCGCCGGCCCAGGGAGCCTCCATGAAGCCCCGGCTGCGCAGCGTAAGTTCGCGACCGTTGCGCACCCACCGATACATTGAGAAGAGACGCATGTTTCTTTATTTTTTATGGTTTTCGTTCTTGTTCGCAGCGCTTTTGAGCGCCAAGCCGCAGAGTTTCCACAGCACGCGGGCCCCCGTGATGGCATCGGTCCGCTCTTCGGGCGCCGGAGCCACCTCCACCACATCGAAGCCGATGATCCGGCGGCCCGAACGGACCACGGCGTCCACCAGCCACATCGCCTTGTTGAAGCTCAGACCGCCCGAAACCGGCGTGCCGGTGCGAGGGCAGTTCTCGAAAGAGAGACCGTCGATGTCGAAGCTCACATAGACCTCCTCGGGCAGCGTTTCCACCACCTTGCGGCATTGTTCGTCCCATGTCTCGCCGCGGAACTCGGCCGCCGCCAGCGCCAGGTCCTCGAAACTCTCCACGCGGTCCGAGGCCATCGCCAGCTCCAGTTCTCCGCGGCTGTAGTCGCGCACAGCTACCTGCACGATCTTCGCCGCCTGCGGAATGTCGCGCAGGACGTTGTACATGATCGAGGCATGCGAAAATTCGAAACCTTCGTAGGCTTCCCGCAGATCGCGGTGGGCGTCGATATGGAGGATTCCGAAACGTTCGTGACGCTCGGCCAGCGCCCGGAGCACTCCGTAGGGCGTCGAGTGGTCGCCGCCCACCAGACCCACGATCTTGCCCATGTCGAGCCAGCGGCAGGCCTGCCCGTAGATGTTGGCATTCATCGCCGCACACCCTTCGTTCACACGGCGCACCTTGCGTTCGATGCTCTCGTCGGTCGGCGCACCGCCCTGTTCGAGGTGGCGGATGACCTTCACCGCATCGGCCCGCAGGCGCTGCGACTCCTCCTGCAGCGTGTAGTCGACGTCGGCCGTCGCGATGCCGCGGCGCCAGGCATCGGGCGAGAGCGGATCGTAGAAATCCAGCTGCGTCGAAGCTTCGATGATGGCATCGGGGCCGTAGGAAGTGCCGGCACCGTAGGAGACCGTCACGTCCCAGGGGGCCGAGATCAGCACCAGCTCCGCATCGTCGGGCGTAAAGGGCAATCCGAAATAGGTGCCGTTGTCCACACCCACTCCGTCGGGATCGAAAAGTTGCAAAGACGTCTCCATCGTAATATATAATAGGTAGCTGCCGAACGCATTCCGGCCGGACAAGTACAATCCGAAGCGCCGCCAAAGATACGCATTTTTTGTTTTTTTTCTACCTTTGACCCGCAATGAATAACTCCGTCCGCAAAATCGCCATCGTCGCCGACAGCGCCATACCGTTCCTGCGCGGCGTTCTCGAACCCTGGGCCGAAGTCCGCCGCCTTCCGGGCTCCGCCATCACGCCCGAGGAGGTCCGCCATGCCGACGCGCTGATCGTCCGCACCCGCACCCGCTGCGACGAACGGCTGCTCGCCGGTTCGGCCGTGCGGCTCGTGGCCACGGCCACCATCGGATTCGACCACATCGATACGGCGTGGTGCGCCGCCCGCGGCATCCGCGTCGCCACGGCCGCCGGCTGCAACGCCCGCGGCGTCCTGCAGTGGATCGCCGCCCTGCTCGTCCATCTCTCCCGCACGCAGGGGTGGAATCCGGGCGACAAGACGCTGGGCATCGTCGGCGTCGGTCACGTAGGATCGCTCGTACAGCAATACGCCGAAGCATGGGGATTCCGGGTGCTTTGCTGCGATCCCCCGCGCGAAGCCCGCAAACATCTCGGGTTTCTGCCTCTCGAAACGGTCGCCCGCGAAGCCGACCTGCTCACGTTCCATGTCCCGCTCGACGCATCGACCCGCCACATGGCCGACACGGCGCTTCTTCGCACGCTGAAACCCGACGCCACGCTCATCAACTCTTCGCGCGGCGAAGTCGTCGATACGCAGGCGCTCCTGACAAGCGGCACGGAGTGCGCCCTCGACGTCTGGGAACACGAACCGCACATCGATTCCACACTGCTGCGCCGCGCACTCGTCGCCACGCCCCACATCGCCGGCTATTCCGAACAAGGCAAGGCCAACGCCACCGCACTGGCCGTACGCGCCGTCGCCGAAACGTTCGGCCTGCCGCTCGGGACATGGTACCCGCCCGAAGCCGCCCCGTCGGCACCGCGGCCCATCGCGTGGTCCGAACTTTGCGCCACCATCGGCGGAGCCTTCGACATCGAAGCCGAAAGCCGGCGGCTGAAGCGTTCCCCCGCCGACTTCGAGCGCATACGCGACGGATATGCTTTCCGACGCGAATATTTTTAGGCCTTACGAGCAGCTCTCCGGACCCGGAGTGACGGAGGCCACGGCTTCCGCCAGCGCGGTCGGGCAGATTCAGCACTCCGCCGACGGCACAACGCGCACCGCTGCGGCGGGCCCGGCACCGTCGGTTGAATTTCCGTCTGCCGCGGGGCCAGACGCCGATGAACGATCCGACCATCGACCATTCATTCGGAAACGTTCTCCGCGGCATGCTTCCGAGCGATTGCTTTCCAGCGCCTGCTACGGGCTTCCGCCACTATGGGACGGGAGCCTTCACGCCCGACGGCTACGGCGACTACTGGAGTTCTTCGCCTGCCCTCTCCGGCGACCACCGGGCGGGCTACCTGGCGTTCAATTCCGGCAATGTCAAACCGCTGAACAGCAACCAACGCGCCTGCGGTTTCGCCGTGCGCTGCGTCCAAGCATCTGCCGGCTGCTTTCTTATGGTGCGGGGCCGCGCACAAATTCATTCCGGCGCAATGCTTGCCCGGGTATTCGAGCAAAACGCAACCCGCGCAACTTGATTTTCGATTCGCGATTTTTCTTTTTTGATTCATAATTCTTACTTTTGCGTCCGTTATGTATCGTCGGATCATCAGGCCCCTGCTTTTCACGTTCCGCATCGAGCGGGCGCACCGTCTCGTCCTCTGGCTGCTGCGGCTGGTCGGCATGCTGCCCGGCGGACGCTGGCTGCTGGAGCAGTGCTTCGCCGTGCGGCATCCGGTACTCGAGCGCGAGGTCTTCGGACTGCGGTTCCCCAACCCGATCGGGCTGGCCGCAGGCATCGACCGCAACGGCGAGGTCGTCCGCGAGCTGGCCGCCGCAGGATTCGGGTTCGTGGAGGTCGGCACGCTCACGCCCCGGCCCCAGCCGGGCAATCCCCGCCCCCGCATCTTCCGGCTGCCCGAAGACAGCGCCGTCATCCACCGCACCGGCCGCCCCAACCGCGGTCTCGAAGCCGCCATCCGCCGCCTGCGCAAACCCCACCGCGGCGCCATCGTAGGGTGCAACATCGGCAAGAACACCTGCACCCCGCCCGAGGAAGCCGCTGCCGACTGCCTCAAGCTCTTCCGCAACCTCTACCAGTATGTCGACTATTTCACCGTCAGCATCGACTGCGACGGCTGCGACCACACCCGCGAGGAGATTCTCGGCATCCTCAATCCCCTCTTCGACTTCCGGCGCGGGCAGAACCACTACCGCCCCATCATGTTCAAGGTCTCGCCCGACATGTCCGACGAAACGATCGACATGATCACCGACATCCTGATCGGAACCCCGCTCGACGGCATCGTCGCCACCTACGGCACCCGCTCCCGCGACGGCCTGCGCTCCGACTTCGAGACCATCGGCCGGATCGGCACCGGCGCACTCTCCGGCGCCCCCCTCACCCGCCGCTCGCTCGGCATCGTACGGCGCATCCACACCCGTTCGGGCGGCAATTATCCCATCATCGGCGTGGGCGGCATAATGACCCCCGACGATGCGCGGGCCATGTTCGAAGCCGGCGCCGACCTCATCCAGCTCTGCACCGGACTCATCTACGAAGGTCCCCGGCTCGTGCGGGAGATCTGCCGCGCCCTGATCGCCGACGCCGAAGCGGCCGCCGCGCCGGCCGAAACCGCCGAAACCGAAACTCCGGCAACCGAAACCGCCGCGCAAACTCCCGAATCCTGACCGCCCGGTCCACTTTGAACACTCCGGCCCGGGCACCCGGCTCTCTGAAACCCGTCACCCATGAATGCCTCCATCATTACGATCGGCGATGAAATACTCATCGGCCAGATCGTCGACACCAATTCGGTCTCCATCGCCCGCCACCTCAACGACGCCGGCATCGTCGTCCGCGAAAAGGTTTCGATCGGCGACGACCGCAGCGCGATCGTCGAAACGCTTCGGCGCTCGCTCGCCGCATCGCAGGTCGTCATCCTTACCGGCGGTCTCGGCCCCACCAAGGACGACATCACCAAAAAGACGCTCGCCGAGATGTTCGGCAGCCGACTGGTCAACGACCCGGTCGTGGCGGCCCATGTCGAGCGGATGCTGACCGAAAGAGGCATCGCCTTCAACGAACTCAATCGCTCGCAGGCCCTTGTTCCGGCCTGCTGCACCGTGCTGTTCAACGCCCACGGCACCGCACCCGGCATGTGGTTCGAAGACGAAGGACGCGTGGTTGTCTCGCTGCCGGGTGTGCCGTTCGAAATGGAGCATCTGATGCAGGACGAGGTGATGCCGCGGCTCAAAGCCCGCTTTGCGCTCAAACAGATCGTCCACCGCACGCTCATCACCTCGGGACTGGCCGAATCGATGCTTGCCGAACGCATCGAAACCTGGGAAACCGCCCTGCCGCCCTATCTCAAACTCGCCTATCTGCCCAACCCCGGCGCCGTGCGGCTGCGCCTCTCGGCCTACGAAGTGGAGGGCGAGAGCGTCTCGCAGGAGATCGAGCGGCAATTTGCAGCGCTCCGCACATTGATTCCCGAACACATCGTCGGATTCGAAACGGCCACGCTTCAAGAACTGGTACACAACCTGCTGACCGAACGCAGCCAGACCCTCGCCACGGCCGAGAGCTGCACCGGCGGCACCATCGCCGCCCGGTTCACCGCCATGCCCGGCGCCTCGGCCTACTTCCGCTGCGGTGTGGTCAGCTACAGCAACGAAGCCAAAATCGACCTACTGGGCGTCGATCCGGCGACACTCGAACGGTTCGGGGCCGTCAGCGAACAGGTCGCCCGCCAGATGGCCGAAGGAGTGCGCCGCGCGGCAGGCAGCGACTACGCCGTTGCCACCACCGGCATCGCCGGACCCGCCGGAGGCTCGGCCGAAAAACCCGTCGGCACGGTCTGGATCGCCGTTGCCGGTCCCCGCGGCACGGTCGCAGTCCTCAAACAATGCGGCACCGACCGCGGACAAATCATCGACCGCGCCTCGTCGCAGGCCATCGCGCTGCTGCGCGAACAGTTATCGCAACATTCGTAACCGACACGCACCGCCGGGCGCGACCGCACCGGATTCCGGCACCGACGCGCCGGCCCGATCCCGAATTGCAAATTAAGCCCTGTGAATTTTTTGCCGTTTACCGAAAAAACCGTATATTTGCATCCCGTTTCATGCGGGAACAAACCATATAATCGAACAACAAATGAAAGTTTGCGAAATCACAGGCAAGGTGGCGATGACGGGCAACAACGTCTCGCACTCGCACCACAAGACCAAGCGCAAATTCAGCCCCAATCTGAAAACCAAGCGCTTCTGGTCGGAGCAGGAGGGCCGCTGGATCACCCTCAAGGTAACGGCTGCCGGTATGAAAACCATCAACAAGAAAGGTTTGGAGGTCGCTCTCCGCGAAGCCGCAGCCCCCAAATCCGTTTACTAAAAAATCATCGTCACAATGGCTAAGAAAGGCAACAGAGTTCAGGTCATCCTCGAGTGCACCGAACAGAAAGAGAGCGGTGTAGCCGGCATGTCGCGTTACATCACCACCAAGAACAAGAAGAACACCCCCGACCGTCTGGAGCGTCGCAAGTACAACCCGTTCCTCAAGCGTGTCACCGTTCACCGTGAAATCAAATAGTTTTAGAACGCCATGGCAAAGAAAGTAGTCGCAACACTGAAGACCGGCACGGGCAAGAACTTCACCAAGTGCATCAAGATGGTCAAGTCGGAGAAGACCGGTGCCTACATGTTCAAGGAAGGCATCGTCCCCAACGAGCAGGTCAAGGAATTCTTCGCTGAAGAGAAGAAATAGTGTTTCGAGAGTCCGTCTCTCGAAATACAAAGGGCATCCCGAGGGGTGCCCTTTGTGTGTCTTGCGGGGTCGGACCAAGAGAAAGAACGACTTCCGGCCCGGAGTGACAGCGGTCACGGCCCCTGCCAGCGAGGTCGGGCAGATTCAGCAGTCCGCTGGCCCCAGGGCCAGCTTTGAATCCCAGTCTGCGCCGCAGCGGCCCAAACGCCCGGGCGGCGCATTCATTCCAGCGATTGCTTCACAATCCCTGCTGCGGGCTACCGCCACTGGACGACGGGAGCCTTGAACAATGTCGGCATCGAGGGCGACTGCTGGTCGTCGTCGTCCTATGCTTCCGGCAATAATAACGCGGGGCGCATCTATTTCAACGCGGGCAACGTGAACCCGGTGAACGGGTGGTACCGTTCCATAGGTTTCTCCGTGCGCTGCGTCCAAGCATCTGCCAGGGAAGTCGTTTTCGCCGGGCGCAAGCGCTCGCCACAAACCGGCGGACGAAGCAACCGCCGTAAAAAAATGCTTCTTAGCAGAAACACCCGCGGCTGTCGGTTCTATTTGATTTCGGACCGCAGCCGACGGGACACGCAAAATTTGCAAAACCTCGTTCATAACGGGCTGAAGCCGCCGATGGAAACTGCGGCACGTGCTACTCCAAGAGCCGCAAAACAGCAGAGGGTATTTTGCGGAGAAGCATAAAAAGAAAGGTGAAAAGTACCGAACGGCACCTTTCACCTTTTGTCTTCCGTTCTACGTCCGTCAGAACCTGCGCAGGGCTCGCACCAGGAATTTGTTGTGCTTCGGGATTTCGACCACGTAGGGCGCTTCGAGTTCCATGTGGCTGGTCCAGGCCTCCCGGTCGTTCTTCTCGGTCGAAGTAAAATAGTAGAGCATGCGGTCCATGCGCTGGCCGCCGTGCGAACGGAGGGTCTCGTTGAAGTTGTTGCGGGCCTTGCGGTCGCTGCGCGAGCGGACACCGCCATGATAGCTGCTGCCCACGATGAGCATCTCGTTGATGGCCGGCAGATACCACCCCTCGCCCTTGTTGCGGCACCACTCGAAAGCCGGGAAGTCGGACCACGACAGCCCGTTCGCCTCGATGTAGCGTTCCATCGTCGCCATGTTGACGCGTCCGTCGCCCTGGTCATCGGTTCCGACGGTCCGCAGGTCGGGTTTGCGGAAAAGGGTCCACGGCAACATCGCCTGGTCGAGCGAAAGAATCTTGCCGTGACGCCCCTCCTCGTCGATCTCCACCACGATGCCTTGCACACCGTCACGCTCATAGTAGTCGCCTACGGCATAACGCACGTCGACCGGCGGCTGCGGAGCCTCGGCCTTCGCAACCTCGGCAAAACGCTCCTCCTCGCCGTTGGCATAACGGATCGCCGCAATCTCGCTCACAGGCAACACATAGGTCGGCCCGTCGGGATTTGAAAAACGCTTGTAGCGCACTTCCGCAGGCGAAATTTCCGTCACGCGGGCTTCGATGCGCGAGGCATCGCGTTTGATGATCACATCCTGGGCGGCAGCCGTCGCGATGCAGCCGGCCATGGCCAGAAAGAACAGGAGCGTCTTTTTCATTGTTGATGGTTTTATATGCTTACCCGCAAGCATGTCCCGCCGCTTCAGTATCCGGTTTGCCGGCGGCAGAAACCGATGATCGTATTCGGGCCGCAGCCTGCGGGGCACGCCCGGCGCCAGCCGGATGGTTGCAGGCCTCCGCCGGGGATACTGCGCCCGCGCGGCTCCGAGAGCCGCCCGAAAGCGGAAGGATATTATTGCGAAAAAGCGTTTAACTTTATAACAAAGGTAACGATTTTTTTCGGACTTTCTTATTATATTTTTTATCTCGGCCGGTCCCGAATACTCCGGCTCAGCAAAATGCAAGCAAGCAGGTTTTTGTTCTTGGCTTATTCGTACACTGGCTGCGCCCAAGATACTCCTGCTTGGTAAATGCAAGTAAGTAGGTTTTTGTTTTTGGCTTATTCGTATCTTTAAAGAAGATGGGCTTCGGTTCGGCATAGCTCAAATCAATTTGGCTATGCCCTCACCTTGCACAATCTTTGGCTGTGCCCAAGATACTCTCGCTCGGCAAAATGCAAGCAAGCTTGCTTTTGCCCTCGCTTATTCGTACATTGGCTGCGCCCAAGATACTCCGTCTCGGCATAATCAAACCTTTGGTTTGCTTCTGCGCTCGACTTTTCGTATCTTTGACTCCGTCTTAGATACTTCCGCCTCGGCAATGCTCAAATAAATTTGGCATTGCGCTCGGCTTATTCGTATCTTTGCACAAAACGGGCCGCAAGCATCGAGGGAGAAACGGAACCACCCCTGCATGCGCCGCGCCTGTTCTCTCATGACTCTTTTTTGGTAAAACCGTATGGCACTTTTCGATATTTTCAAAAAGAAATCCGAACCGGCCGCTGCCGGACAACCCGAAGTCGCGAAACGCGAACAGGAGGAACTCAGCGCCGGGCTGGAAAAGACCAAGACCGGACTTTTCTCCAAACTGGCCCGCGCGGTGGCGGGGCGCTCGACCGTCGACGCCGACGTGCTGGACGATCTCGAGGAAGTGCTCATCACCTCCGACGTGGGCGTTGAGACCACCGTCAAGATCATCCGCCGCATCGAAGAACGCGCCGCCCGCGACAAATACATGAACGCCTCGGAGCTCCGCACCATCCTGCGCGAGGAGATCGCCGCCCTGCTGGAACAGGCCCAAGGTCCGAACGACGGCTGCGGTCCCGAAATCCGCCCCGGAAGCCCCTACGTCATCATGGTCGTAGGCGTCAACGGCGCCGGCAAAACCACCACCATCGGCAAGCTCGCGTCGCGGCTCACGAAAGCCGGGCGCAAGGTGTGGATCGGAGCTGCCGACACGTTCCGCGCCGCGGCCATCGACCAGCTCAAGGTATGGGCCGACCGCGCCGGAGCCACCATGATCCGCCAGGAGATGGGTTCCGACCCCGCCTCGGTGGCTTTCGACACCCTCACCTCGGCCAAGGCCAACGGTGCCGACGTCGTATTGATCGACACGGCCGGGCGCCTGCACAACAAGGTCGGACTGATGAACGAATTGACGAAGATACGCAACGTCATGGCCAAAGTCATCCCCGACGCACCGCACGAAGTGATGCTCGTGCTCGACGGCTCCACCGGGCAGAACGCCTTCGAACAGGCCAAGCAGTTCACCCAGGCCACGCAGGTCACCTCGCTGGCCATCACCAAGCTCGACGGCACGGCCAAGGGCGGCGTGGTGATCGGCATCAGCGACCGTTTCGGCGTGCCGGTGCGCTACATCGGCATCGGCGAAGGCGTCGACCAGCTCAAGGTCTTCGACCGTCACGAATTCGTCAACGCCCTTTTCGGCAATGAAGAAGATTAACGTCGTCACCCTCGGGTGTTCCAAGAACACGGTCGACAGCGAACACCTCATGGCACGCCTGGCCGCCGCAGGCTACGAAGTGCTCTACGACAGCGACCGCACCGACGCCAAAACGGTGATCATCAACACCTGCGGATTCATCGGCGACGCCAAGCAGGAGTCGATCGAGATGATCCTGCGCGCCGCCGAAGCCAAGAAAGCCGGTCGCATCGAGCGGCTGTTCGTCATCGGCTGTCTGTCGGAGCGCTACGCCGACGAACTGCGGGCCGAGATTCCCGAAGTCGACGACTATTTCGGCGCCCGCACGTGGGACGGCATCGTCCGTGCCCTGGGAGCGGCCGACAACCCCGAACTCGCCACCGAACGCAGCCTCACCACCCCGCACCACTATGCCTATCTGAAGATTTCGGAGGGATGCAACTGGAAATGCGGCTACTGCGCCATCCCGCTCATCCGCGGCGCCCACGTTTCGGTTCCGATGGAGATGCTCGAAGAAGAGGCGCGCAAGCTGGCCGCACAGGGAGTCCGCGAGCTGATCGTCATCGCGCAGGACACCACCTACTACGGCATCGACCTCTACGGCAAACGGATGCTGGCCGAGCTGCTGCGCCGGCTCTGCCGCATCGACGGCATCGAATGGCTGCGCCTCCACTATGCCTACCCGGCCGGCTTCCCCGACGATGTCATCGAAGTCATGGCCGCCGAACCCAAAATCTGCAAATACCTCGACATCCCGTTCCAACATATCGCCGACAACCAGCTAACGGCCATGCTGCGCCGCCACACCAAGGCCGAAGCAATGGAACTTATCCGCAAGTTGCGCAGCGCCATCCCCGACCTGGCCCTGCGGACCACGCTGCTGGTCGGCTACCCAGGCGAGAGCGACGCCGACTTCGCCGAGCTGGAGGAGTTCGTGCGCGAAGTGCGTTTCGAGCGGCTGGGAGTCTTCGCCTACTCCGAAGAGGAGGGCACCCATTCGGCACTCCGGCTCCGCGACGACGTACCCGAGGAGGTGAAGCAGGAGCGGGTCGAACGCATCATGGCGCTGCAACGCGACATTTCGCTGGAAAACAACCGGCGCCGTGTTGGGCGCACCGAGCGCATCATCATTGATTCGCGGCAGGGCGACTTCTACGTCGGCCGCTCACAGTACGATTCGCCGGAGGTCGACCAGGAGATTCTCGTTCCGGCCGCTTCCCGACGGCTTTTCCGGGGCCGGTTCTACGACGCGGTCATCACCTCGGCCGCCGACTACGATCTTTATGCGGAGATAAAATAGCGTCTCACAGGCCGACTCCGATCTTCCCCTACCCGAAATGCGCAACTTCATGCCCGGAGTGGCGGAGGCCACGGCTCCCGCCAGTGCGGCATGCAGATTCAGCAGTCCGCTGGCGGCCTCCGCGCCGGAGCACCGGAACCCGAAGGCCGGGACGCTCCAACGCCGCCGCCAGTTGTCCATCCGTCTGCTGCGGATTTTCCCCGAAGGCCATCCGCGGCATTCATCCCAGCGATTGCTATCAAGGCTTCGGCTGCGGGCATCCGCAACCGCGAGACGGGAGCCTTGACGAACGTCGGCACGAATGGCGACTACTACGGTTCGTCGTCGTTCGCCTCCGGCAACAACAATGCGAGTTATCTTACTTTCACCGCAAGCAACGTCAACCCACTGAACGCAGGAACCCGTGCCAACGGACGCTCCGTGCGCTGCGTCCAGCATCTGCCAGGTTGCCTTTCCGGCAGGGGAGGGCCGGAGCCCGCGCCCCGACGCCCGGTCCCGTCTCTTTTTACGCCTCCTCCAGAGCATCATAGAGCGCATCGAAGCGCTCCCTCAGTAAATGCGGCTCCCGGATCAGCGCACGCAGCTCCTCAAGGCGGCGCGCATTGTCGGAACACGGAATCCACAACCGCAGATAACCGCCGTCGGCATACTTGCGGCGCAGATGCTCCAGGCAACGGGCATAGTGCCCCTCGCGGTCGAGCGCCGGATAGTGCTCCAAGCCGTATTGGATCGTGCGGCGCAGCACAGTGTCGGCTTCCAGACAGCGGTCGGCCTCGGCGACGATACGCCCATAAAGCGTACGGGGTTCGTGGTCGGAGGAGGCGCGGTGGTCCTCCACAGCGTCGCGCATGACAGCGATCTGCTCCTCGCTGAACCATCGACGCAGCGTGCGATCGGCTGCAAGCAGTTCGCCCGAACGGATGTGGTGGCGTTCGCGGCCATCGGCCAATCCGATGTCGTGACAGGCGGCAATGACGTAGACCATATCGATGTCGACTTCATAATGGCCCGCCAGTTCCAGGCTTCGGGCAATCACACTACGGGCGTGGTCGACACGATGCGCCGCGTCGAACGCCTCGTAACGCGGCAAGATGGAGGTTTCGATATAATGCAGGAGTTCGGAATCCATGGCATGAAAAATAAGGGAATCGGGGCCGGAAGCATGTGTTGCAAAGCCCCGGAAAACAGCGAATCCGCCCTTCGCGAAGGGCGGATTCTGCCTTGTAATGAGTCAACCGGCTATTCCACAGGATTTCCCCACTTGTTGGCCTCTTTCTGACCGGGCTGTGCCCACAGGTAGAGGTTGTAGAAGGGGATAATCTGGAACCAGCCGCTCTTGCCGATGTCGTGCATGCGGCGGGCGCCGATACCCAGCAGCGGGCACAGCATGGCCAGCTGGAAGAGCGACGACAGGATCGTGAAGCCCAGCACGGCGGCCAACAAGATGTCGACGATCGACAGGATGACGTTGATGATGATGTAGATCACCAGGAACATCCAGAAGTCCATCATCTTCGTGCGACCCTTGAAGTCGAAATACTGACCCTTAACGGCGTTGACGAACACGTTGAATGCGGTCTTTAACCAGTTCATAGTGTAAAAAGTTTGAGTTTGACAATAAATTTAATTGTACCTACTCTCTTAACGGATTTTCGGTTTCTTCCTTATTTTCCGTTGCGGCATCAGACGATGCCAACGACATACTCTGCAAATTCGGACAGCCCATAAAACCGGCCGGAGCCAAGGAGCGACGCCCTCGTTATGGCAGGCACGCGTCTCCGGAACCGACTCCCGGCCATCGCTCCAGCATCGGACAGGGCACCCGATCCTACTTCGCGTACGAAACGGCGCGAGTCTCGCGGATAACCGTGATCTTGACCTGGCCCGGGTAGGTCATTTCGTCCTGGATCTTCTTGGCGATGTCGTGCGACAGGCTCTCCGATTCCTGGTCCGTAAGTTTGTCGGCACCGACGATCACGCGCAGCTCGCGACCCGCCTGGATAGCATACGTCTTGACCACGCCAGGGTACGACAAGGCGATGTCCTCCATCTCCTTGAGGCGCTTGATGTAGCTCTCGACCACCTCGCGGCGGGCGCCTGGACGCGCACCCGAAATAGCGTCGCACACCTGGATGATCGGCGCGATGAGCGACGACATCTCCACTTCGTCGTGGTGTGCTCCGATGGCGTTGCACACCTCGGGCTTCTCCTTATACTTCTCGGCGAGTTTCATGCCGATGATTGCGTGCGGCAGTTCGGGCTCGTCGTCGGGCACCTTGCCGATGTCGTGCAGCAGACCGGCGCGGCGCGCGATCTTGGGATTGAGCCCCAGTTCGGAAGCCATGATGCCGGCCAGGTTGGCGGTCTCGCGGGCGTGCTGGAGCAGATTCTGACCGTAGGACGAACGGTATTTCATCTTACCGATCATGCGGATCAACTCGGGATGCAGGCCGTGGATGCCCAGGTCGATGGTCGTGCGTTTGCCGACCTCGACGATCTCCTCCTCGATCTGCTTGCGGACCTTGGAAACCACCTCTTCGATGCGGGCGGGGTGGATGCGGCCGTCGGTGACGAGCTGGTGCAGCGACAGACGCGCGATCTCGCGGCGCACGGGGTCGAAGCCGCTGAGGATGATAGCCTCGGGCGTATCATCGACGATGATCTCGATGCCGGTGGCGGCCTCCAGAGCGCGGATGTTGCGGCCCTCGCGGCCGATGATACGGCCCTTGACCTCGTCGCTCTCGATGTTGAAGACGGTGACGGCATTCTCGATGGCGGTCTCCGTAGCGACGCGCTGGATGGAGGCAACGATGATGCGCTTGGCCTCCTTCGAAGCGGTCATCTTGGCCTCCTCGATGGTCTCGTTGATGTAGGCGGCGGCTTCGCTCTTGGCCTCGGCCTTCATGTTCTCGATAAGGATGTTCTTGGCATCCTCGGAACTCATGCCCGAGATCTGCTCGAGACGCACGTTCTGCTCGCGCATCATCTGGTCGATCTCCGACTTTTTGTGTTCGAGCACCTGCATCTGGTTGTGCATCTGCTCCTTGAGACGCTCGTTCTCGCGCAGGCGGTTGTCGAGGTCGCGCTGCTGGTTCTGGAGGTTCTGCTCGAGCTGGCGGGCGCGCTGCTCGCTCTGCGCGATCTTCTGGTTGCGCTCGTTGCACTGACGGTCATGCTCGCTCTTGAGCTGCATGAACTTCTCCTTGGCCTGGAGAATCTTCTCTTTCTTGATCATCTCGCCTTCGGCGGCGGCTTCCCTGAGCGCTGCCTCGCGACGCCGGCGGATCGAAATGCGGGCCACGAAATCGGTGACCACGGCATAGACCGCAACGGCGCCCACGGCCGAGATGACTGCCCAAATGATGGTATTCATTGAATAGGGTCTGCTTTTGTTGGTTATTAAAAAATGTTTTTTCTTCGGACAGCCCGGCCGTCTCCCGCGGGGGCGGGAACCGACGGCCGGAAAGCCGGATTATCAAAAAACCGCATAAGATTCCTTAGCTTGTTTGACGAATCTGCCAGATAAGTCATGTGTGGAGGCTCCGACAATCGCAACCTTCCACCGGTACGCCGGAGCGTACACCCCGCTGTCGGGGTCGAGGCCTGGTTTTGAAGCGCCGCGAGTTGCTCCAATGTAAGAAGTGTTCAGTTTCGCAAAGCCGTAAGGAATCCATGCGGGTAGATTCTCGTATGTTAAAGAACGCTCACTCCCCGAAGGAGTTGAGATAGGCGTCTATTTCGCCGTCGAGCTCTTCGAGCCGGCCGAGGTCGTCGCCCCCCACCCTGCGGCCCAACTGGGCGTCGATGAAAGCGATGGCGAACTTCAGCGCCGCCATGGCCAAGTGGTCGGATTCCGACCAGCTGCGGATGTTCTGCTTGCGGACGTCGACCAGGCACTTGTTCACCTCGCGCTCGGCCAACCGGTATTTCTCTTCCTTGCCGCGCTGGATGTAAAACGAGTAGCTCTTGCCGGCTATCTTGAGCTTGATGGCCTGCTTGTCGCTCTCCCTGGGATTCTCTACTTCCTGCATGACGTTCCGCTACGCTTCGTTTTCCGGCGCCGGACCGAGATCGGACCGCTCCAGCAGCGCGATGCACTTGTCGACCTCCCGCATGAGACGGTTGACGCGCGCCCGCGCCTTGTCCCGGTTCCCGCTCCCGCCGGCCAGTCCTTCGGCCAGCTGCATCCGCGCCACTTCGGCGTCGAGCCCGCGGATGCGCTCCTCCAGCGAACGTTTCTCGTTGCGCAGTGCTTCGCATTGGGCCGTCAGCTCGGCACAGAGCCCCCGCAGACGGCGATGATCCTCGATCAACCGTCCGACACGAGCTTCGATGCTTGCTATGACGCTTTTGTCGGCCATGATTGCAGGAGTGAAAATCCGAGTTTTTGCACTCAAAGATACGTAAAAGAACGCGAATAAGCAAATTTTATTTCTCCGGCCCGATTTAAGGTCTGTTTTTGCTCCGAAGCGCGGCCGGATATTCCGGAACGGGAACCTTTTGCACACGAACGAACCCCGGAACGAAAACCGTTCAGGTTCGCGATACGAGCAATGCAGAGGATGGCACACTACCACGAAACACCCTGCGGCAAGCACCCGGACCGCCCCGCCGAAGCAGACAAAACGCCCCGCCGGAATCTCCCGGCAGGGCGCATAAGATATGCACGAGAATGCTAACCTTAGACGAACGGAATCTTCACCACCTCGGCCTTGAGCGGCTTTTCGCGGACGATGACAGCGATTTCCGTACCGGGTTTGGCGAAGTCGGCGGCAACATAGCCCAAGCCGAACCCGACTTTGAGGCACGGCGACATGGTACCCGACGTGACATGGCCGATGACCGTGCCGTCGGGCGCCGCGAGCGCATAGCCGTGACGCGGAATGCCGCGGTCGATCATCTTGAAGCCGACCAGCTTGCGCGTCACGCCCTCGCTCTTCTGACGCTCCATCAGCGCACGGTCGATGAACTCCTTGCCCTCGGCGAACTTCGTGATCCAGCCCAGGCCCGCCTCGATGGGCGAGGTGGTGTCGTCGATGTCGTTGCCATAGAGACAGAAGCCCTTTTCCAGACGCAGGGTGTCGCGGGCGCCGAGACCGATGTTTTTCAGTCCGTATTCGGCGCCGGCCTCCCACAGCGCGGGCCACAGCTTGTCGCCGTCCTCGTTGGCCACGTAGATCTCGCAGCCGCCCGATCCGGTGTAGCCCGTGATCGAAAGAATGGCGTCGCATCCGGCCACCCGCATCTTGCGGAACGTGTAGTACTCCATCTCCTCGACGGGCTCGTCGCACAACTTCTGCACGATCTTCATGGCCAGCGGCCCCTGCACGGCGAGCTGGCAGATTTCGTCCGAAGCATTGTAGAGTTCCTTTCCATGACCGGCCTGCATGCCCAGCCGGGCGCCCTCGGCGCAGATGTGGTTCCAGTCCTTCCCGGTGTTGGCAGCGTTGACCACCAGCAGATAGGTCTCGGCGTCGACGCGGTAGACCAGAATGTCGTCGACGATGCCGCCGCGGCCGTTGGGCATGCAGGAGTACTGCACCTTGCCGTCGTAGAGCTTCGACACGTCGTTGGAGGTGATGCGCTGCAGCAGTTCGAGCGCCTTGGGTCCCTTGACCCAGATTTCGCCCATGTGGCTGACGTCGAAGACGCCGGCGCCCTGCCGCACGGTCATGTGTTCGTCGTTGATGCCCGAGAACTCGATGGGCATGTTGTACCCCGCGAACTCGGCCATCTTGGCCCCGGCGGCGATGTGGTACTTGGTGAAAGCGGTGGTTTTCATTGGCGGAAGTTTTAAGGATTCGGCCCGCACGGCCCGACGGAAGCGGCCGCACGGATCGGAAGCATACGGAAGAAATGCCGGCCTACTCCTCGCGCCGCTTCACGCCCAGGCGGGGGCAGCGACGGAACTCCTTTTCGCGGTCGAAGAGATAGCGGTAGGTGGTATGTATCTTGTGGCGCGAAGCGCAGACGTAGGTCTCGATCATGCGGTTCATGACGGGATTGAAATCGCCGATCCACGCCAGCTCCAGCGTTTTGTAGGGAATGTCGGTGCGGTCCATGTACTTCCAGTACTCGGCCATGATGGCCGATTCGACCCCCTTGCCGTGGTACTCGGGCGCGATGCCGAAGATGATGCCGAAGATGCGGTCGCACTTGCGCCGCACCTTGAGGTCCCACATCAGGCGCAGCTTCTGCCACAGGCCGAACTTGCCGTTGAACTTGCCGATGATGCGGTTGAGATCGGGCACCGTGACGAAGAAGCCGATGGGCTCGTCATTGAAGTAGGCGAAGAAAACGATCTCGGGATCGAGCACCGGCTTGAGCATGCGCATCATGGAGAGCGCCTCGGGCGAACTCATGGGTTTGACGCCCGAGAAGAGCGCCCATGCACGGTTGTAGATGATGCGGAAATTTTCAGCGGCATCCTCCAGGTTGTGCATGTCGAGGTGTTCGACCCGGTAACCGGGGGTGGCGTAGAGCCGCTCGGCGCGGGCGAAAATCTGGCGGTTGGCCTCCGAAGCATCCTTGCGCCAGATGAAACTGTGCTGGTTGAAGTAGTTGCGGAAGCCGTAGTTCTCGAACAGCTCCTTATAATAGGAGAGGTTGTAGGGATTCTTGTAGAGAGGCTGGAACTCGAAGCCCTCGACCAGCACGCCCCACCAGTCGCTGCGCTGCCCGAAGTTGATGGGGCCGTCCATGGCCTCCATGCCGCGGCTGGCGAGCCACATGCGGGCGGCATCGAACAGCATGTCGGCGACCTCCTGGCTGTCGATCGACTCGAAGAATCCGCAGCCTCCGGTGAGCTGCTCCTCGATAGCGGCCTTCTCGCGGTTGTAGAACGCGGCGATGCGGCCGACGATCTCGCCCGACTCGTCGCGCACGACCCAGCGGACGGCCTCGCCGTCCTCGAAAAGCTCGTTGCTCTTGCGGTCGAAGACCTTCAGAATGTCCTCGTCGAGCGGGCAGACCCAGTTGCGGTTGCCCTTGTAGAGGCGTTTGGGGAAATCGAGCCATTCGCGCTCGACTGCGGAGGAGAGCACCTCCTGCAAACGGTATTTTTGCGTATCCATCGGATGATATTTAACTCGAACGCACCAAAGATAACCATTTTTTCTTACATTTGTTAGCGATTCCGCCGCAACTTTCCGCCGACCCGGCGAAACGGACGCCCGGGCCCTTCCGACGCTCCGCACGGCGCACCGGCGGCGGTCCGCAGAGACCCGCACGGCAGCGACAGGAGCTCCGACAGCGGCGCGAACCAGCCCCTGCAACAGCGGCGCCGCGATCCGGCGACCCGCCGCTGCAGGCGGAATCCGCAGCATCCGGGGCACGGCCCCGACCGAACCGAAACAAGGCTTATGGAAAAGACCCGCGAAGAACATCTGCCCGACAGCACGCGCGCGCAACACCGTTTCATGAAGCACCGGATCCACAAGATCCTGCTCGTGTGCTGCAGCTACGACGGCTACATTCTGGAAGAAGACGGCCACATCGAGTCGCAGATCAACCAGGAGTATCTCGACCTCAACATGTCGAACCCGCCGTCGTTCACCCGCGTGAGCTCGACGCTCGAAGCGCTCGACGTGCTGGCCGAAGACGACTCCTACGACTTCGTTCTGACGATGTACAACGTCGGCGAGCTGGACGTCTTCACCTTCGCCCGCAAGGTCAAGGAACGCCATCCGCAGCTTCCCGTCGCCCTGCTCACCTCCTTCTCGAAGGACATCTACCGCCGCATCGAGGAGCAGGACCGCTCGGGCATCGACTACATCTTCTGCTGGCACGGCAACAACGACCTCATCATGGCGATCATCAAACTGGCGGAAGACAAGATGAACGCCGAGGAGGACATCCTGGAGGGCGGCGTGCAGGCCATTCTGCTGGTGGAGGACTCCATCCGCTTCTACTCCACCTACCTGCCCGAGCTCTACCGGCTGCTGCTGATGCAGAACGCCGAATTCCTCAAGGATGCGCTCAACGAGCAACAGCAGATCCTGCGCAAGCGGGCGCGGCCCAAGGTGCTGCTGGCCACCGACTACGACGAAGCCGCGGAGCTCTACGACCGCTACAAAAGCAACCTGCTGGGCGTCATTTCCGACGTGGGCTTCGTCATGCACCGCGGCGATCCGCCGGCCAGCGAACGGCTCGACGCCGGCATCGCGCTCTGCCGCCGCATCCGCGAGGACAACCCGCTGATGCCGGTGCTGCTGCAGTCGTCGCAGGTGGAGTTCGAGGCCCAGGCCCGCACGCTGGGCGCCGGATTCATCGCCAAGAACTCCAAGACGCTGCTTTCCCAGCTCCACGACTACATCTCCACCGAGTTCGCTTTCGGCGACTTCATCTTCCGCGACCCCGACACGGGCACGGTGATCGGCCGGGCCAAGGACCTGGCGCAGATGCAGCAGATGATCGCCACCGTCTCGGACGACGCCTTCGACTACCACACCTCGCAGAACCACCTCTCCAAGTGGCTCTACTCGCGGGGCCTCTTTCCGCTCGCGGCCTCGATCCGCCGCCACAACAAGAGTCATTTCGCCACCGTAGCCGAACACCGCCGCACACTGGTCAATCTGATCCGCGACTACCGCACGCTGCTGGGCCAGGGCGTCGTGGCGAAGTTCGACCCCGAGACCTACTCCGACGCGGTGGCGTTCGCCCGCATCGGCGAGGGTTCGCTGGGCGGCAAGGCGCGCGGCCTGGCCTTCATGAACTCGATGCTCATCAAGCATCGCCAGTACGACAAGCACGAAGGCGTGCGGATCATGATTCCGCGTTCGGTGGTCATCGCAACCGATTACTTCGACGAGTTCATCGCCCTCAACGGCCTGCAATACATCATCTCGCAGGACTTCACCGACGAGGAGATCCTCTCGGAGTTCGTCACCTCGACCGTGCCGGCCCGCCTCCAGGAAGAACTGAAGGCCTACATCCGCACCGTGCGCTCGCCGCTGGCCGTGCGTTCGTCGTCGAAGCTCGAAGACTCGCACTACCAGCCTTTCGCAGGCATCTATTCGACCTACATGATCCCCTATGCCGAGAACGAGGATCAGATGCTGCGTCTGCTGCTGCGTGCCGTGAAGAGCGTCTACGCCTCGGTCTACTTCGCGGCATCGAGGGCCTACATCCAAACCTCGCAGAACCTGATTTCGGAGGAGAAGATGGCGGTCATCATCCAGGAAGTGTGCGGCACAGAGCAGAACGGCCACTTTTTCCCGACTTTCTCGGGCGTGGCGCGTTCGATCAATTGCTACCCCATCGGCGACGAGCAGCCCGAAGACGGCATCTGCAACGTAGCGATGGGACTGGGCAAGCTGGTGGTCGACGGAGGCCGCACGCTGCGCTTCTCGCCCCGCCATCCGAAGAAAGTGCTCCAAACCTCGACCCCCGAACTGGCGCTGCGCGACACCCAGTCGGAGGTGCTGGCGCTGAGCCTGCGGCCCGAGGAGTTCCGCACCTCGATCGACGACAGCGTCAACCTGCGGCGCCTGAGCCTCTCCGAACTCGGCGAATACCGCAACGCCCGCCATGTAACCTCGGTGTGGGACCGCGAGAACGAACGCATTTCGGACAGCCCCTACGACCGGGGTCGCAAGGTCATCACGTTCAACAACATACTCAAGTACAACACCTTCCCGCTGGCCCGGATCGTCGACGACATCCTGGCGCTGGGCGCCGAGGAGATGCGCTGTCCGGTGGAGGTGGAATTCGCGGTGAACATGGACGTGCCCAACGGCCGCCAGCACATTTTCAACCTGCTGCAGATACGCCCCATCATCGACAACCACGACAACCGCTCGATCGACTGGGAGAGCGTGGAGACTTCCCGAGCGCTGATCTACGGCGAAAGCGCCCTGGGCATCGGGCAGATGACCGACATAGCCGACATCGTCTATGTGAAGACCGAGGCTTTCAACTCCCTTTCGACCGAGAAGATCGCCGACGAACTGCTGGCCCTCAACGCCCGGCTGCGCGACGAAAAGCGCCCCTACGTGCTGGTGGGTCCGGGCCGCTGGGGCTCCTCGGACCCCTTCCTGGGGGTGCCGGTGAAGTGGACCCACATTTCCGAAGCCAAGGTGATCGTGGAGTGCGGCATCGAGCAGTTCGACGTCGAGCCCTCGCAGGGCACCCACTTCTTCCAGAACGTCACGTCGCTGGGCGTGGGCTACCTGACCATCAACCCGTTCCGCGGCGACGGCATCTTCCGCCAGGACCGTCTCGATGCCCGCGAAGCGCTCTACGAAGGGGAGTTCCTGCGGCTGGTGCGCTTCGAACGGCCGCTATGGGTTTGCATCGACGGCCGGGCCGACAAGGGAATCGTCTGCGAAGCTCCTTTCTGCGACGAGGAACGCAGGTGAAAATCCCCCGCTCGGCCTCTGCGGCCGCCATCTGCCGGCCGCCACGACCGGCAACCGGAAAGGCGGAGCATCCGTTAAAAATTTCGCAGAAAAGATTACGATCCATAAGAATAATTTCTATATTTGTAACAAATAAAAACCTTAAACCTCATATCGTATGAACGTAAACAAACTGATGACCGAACTCGAGCGCAAACATCCCGGCGAAAGCGAATACCTGCAGGCCGTGCGCGAAGTGCTGATGACCGTCGAAGAGGCCTACAACAAGCACCCCGAATTCGAAGCCAACCGCATCGCGGAACGCATCGTCGAACCCGACCGCAGCTTCACCTTCAAGGTGGTGTGGACCGACGACCAGGGCGACGTACAGGTCAACACCGGCTACCGCTTCCAGTTCAACAACGCCATAGGCCCCTACAAGGGAGGTCTGCGTTTCCACCCCTCGGTGAACCCCTCGATCCTCAAGTTCCTGGGCTTCGAACAGATCTTCAAGAACGCACTGACGACCCTGCCCATGGGCGGCGCCAAGGGCGGCTCGGACTTCAACCCCAAGGGCAAGTCGGACCGCGAGGTGATGCGCTTCTGCCAGGCCTTCATGACCGAGCTGTGGCGCCACATCGGTCCCGAGACCGACGTACCGGCCGGTGACATCGGCGTGGGCGGCCGCGAGATCGGCTACCTCTACGGCATGTACCGCAAGCTGGCCCGCGAGAACACGGGCGTGCTGACCGGCAAAGGCATGACCTACGGCGGTTCGCTCATCCGTCCCGAGGCCACGGGCTTCGGCGCCGTCTACTTCCTGCGCCAGATGCTCGAAACGGCCGGCATGGAGATCAAGGGTCAGACGATCGCCATCTCGGGCTTCGGCAACGTAGCCTGGGGTGCCGCCACGAAGGCCACCGAGCTGGGTGCCAAGGTAGTGACCATCTCGGGCCCCGACGGATACATCTACGATCCGGCTGGTCTCGATGCCGAGAAGATCGCCTACATGCTCGAACTCCGCGCTTCGAACAACGACGTCGTAGCTCCCTATGCCGACAAGTTCCCGGGTTCGAAGTTCATCGCCGGCCGCAAGCCGTGGGAAGTGAAGGTCGACATCGCCATGCCCTGCGCAACGCAGAACGAATTGGACGGCGACGACGCCAAACAGCTCCTGGCCAACGGCGTGAAGATCGTGGCCGAAGTCTCGAACATGGGCTGCCGCCCCGAAGCGATCGACGCATTCATCGCCGCGAAGATCCCCTACGGTCCGGGTAAAGCCGTGAATGCCGGCGGCGTGGCCACGTCGGGACTGGAAATGACGCAGAACTCGCAGAAACTCAACTGGACGGCCGAGGAGGTCGACGCCAAGCTGCACCAGATCATGTCGTCGATCCACGGCGCCTGCCTGGAGTACGGCACCGAGCAGGACGGCTACATCAACTACATGAAGGGCGCCAACATCGCCGGTTTCATGAAGGTGGCCAAGTCGATGGTCGAGCAGGGCATTCTGTAATCATCGCGCCGCACAAAGAAAAAGGTGGGAAGTTTCGGCCTCCCGCCTTTTTTCGTGCCGGCAACGGCAGCCGACCCGGAGTGACAAGGGCTACGGCTCTTGCCAGCGTGGTTAGTAGATTCAGCAGTCCGCTGGCGGCGTAATGGCGCGGGAGGGTCAGATAAGGAAATAGTTGTTTGCGTGTGGTTGTTTGATTGCTGTTTTTTTTTGCGGTTTTGCAATTCGCAGAATTGCGCGGGTCGCAGCCTCCCGGTGCGGAGGCTCGCCGCTTCGGCTTTCGCCGGACTCGCTGCTCCGCAGGCTGCGTTCAGAAAGAGCGCAGGTTCGCAGGCTTAGATTCAAATTCTGTCTTAGCCGGCCGCAGAAGCATTCGTGCCGAAGCCGGCGGGGCGAGTTTTGCGAGCCTCCGCAGGGCGGGGCTTCGGCTCGCACGGCTAAAGCCGGTATTTGCAATCCTTATCCTCGTCTGCACAACAACAACAACAACAACAACAACAACAACTCCACTTCCCAACTTGCTTTGCCGCCAGTTGCATATCCCAGTCTGCTACGGAGCCGAAGAACAATTCAGAATTCACAATTCAAAATGCACAATTTGTCATTCTGAGGAGGTCGTCGACCGACGAAGAATCTGATTCCTTATCGTTTGTCATAGATTCTTGACTGCACTTCGGTTGTCTTTCTCCTCCTTGCTCGGCATAGTCCGCAAGCGATCGCTGCGCTCGTTGCGTTCGTCGATTCGATTCGCTCAACATGACGTTGCGGCAAGCATGTCCCGCAGGCTCTGTTCTCTTTCTGATACGGAAGACCTTGCGCCCGGGGCCGGCTCGCATCAAAGATGCGACCCCCCGCAGCCGGCCCGGGCGAGCACACGAAGAATGAATACTGTCGATTAATAGATTCTTCGGCTTCGCCTCAGAATGACAATGGTGGAATCGAGCTTTCGAAGAGAATCCATTAATTCTGAATTGCTTCCCTCTCCGCTGCATTCCTCATAGCGATTGCTTTACAATGCCTGCTGCGGGCAGCCGCCACGACGGCTCGGGAGCATTGGACAAAGTGGGCGAACACGGTACGATGTACTCTTCTTCGCCCTTGGCCTCGGGCGTTCGGCTTGCAGGAGTATTCGGGTTCCACGCCGCCGAAGTCGATCCCCTGGGTATCGGAAGCCGGGCACGAGCCTTTCCCGTGCGCTGCGTCCAGCATCTACCGGAGCTGCCGGCGCCGCAAGGCGCGGACGGCCTCGCCCACCAGCGCGAAACACGAAGTGGCACCGATGAGGATCAGCCACTCCTGCCACGTAAGCGGCACCGTGCGGAACACCTCGCCGCCCAGCTCGACGATGACCACCTGACCGACGCCGATGGCCGCAAGGATCAAGAAGAATTCGCGGCAGCCTTTCAACGAACGAAAAACCGAATGGCGGGCTTCGAAACCTTTGGCGTTGAACATGTTCCAAAACTGCATGAAGACGAAGACGGAGAAAAAGAGGGTGAGCTGCCGCAGGGTGAGTTCGGCCCCGCCGACGCTCCAGCACAGCAACATTCCCAGCAGCAGGGCCACCATCGCACCGCCGCAAACGAAGATCGTGCGCGCCATGGCAGGCGTGATGATGAATTCGTCGCGCGGCCGCGGCTTCTCGTTCATCACCTCGGCATTGGGCGGCAGCGACGCCATCGCCATGGCGGCGAAGGTGTCCATAATGATGTTGATCCACAGAATCTGCACCACGGTGAGCGGCATTTCGGTGCCGAAGATCGCACCCGCCAGGCAGATGACGATGGCCGCAAAGTTGATCGTCAGCTGAAAGAGCACGAACCGCTGGATGTTGCGGTAGAGCGACCGCCCCCACATGACGGCGGTGGCGATGGAGGAAAACGAATCGTCCAGCAACGTAATGTCCGAGGCCTCCTTGGCTACGGAGGTTCCCGAGCCCATCGAGAGCCCGACATGGGCGAAGTTGAGCGCCGGGGCATCGTTGGTGCCGTCGCCCGTGACGGCCACCACTTCGCCGCAACGTTGTAAGAGGCGCACTAAGCGCTGTTTGTCCAAAGGCCGGGCACGGGAAAGAACCTTGAGCGCACCAACGCACCCCAGCAGCTCCTCGTCGCTTGCTGCAGCGAACTCAGCACCCGTCATACGGTTGGCGTCGCCGTCGACGGCATCGTCCCACAGACCCGTCTGCCGGGCGATTTCGCAGGCAGTCGCCGAAGTGTCGCCCGTAACGATCTTGATGTCGATGCCTGCCTGCCGGCAACGCTGCACGGCGGCCGGGACATCGGCGCGCACCGGATCGGCGATCGCCGCCACGGCCGCAAAATGCAGTCCGCCGCGGGCCATGGCTTCCCGGCATGTCGCCGCGTCGGTCTCGACCCACGCGATACCCAGCGTGCGCATGGCACGGCTCTGGAAAGCGGCCAGCTGCCCGGCCACGCACGCTTCCCTGCCGTCGTCGGCGCACATGGCCCGCACGATCTCGGGCGCCCCCTTGACACACAGCGTCCGCCGGCCGGAAACACCGCTGCGGATGATGGTAGCCATGTATTTGCGTTCGGTCGAGAAGGTGAGCCGGTCGACAATCGCGGCACCCGCCCGCAACGCTTCATAAGAAAAACCGCGTTCGTTCAGCCATGCGAGCAGCGCCCCTTCGGTCGGATTGCCGAGGATGCGCCCCTCGACATCGAGGAATGCAGTGGAATTGGCCGCCACGATTTCGGCGAAATCGCGCTCGGGCAACGTATCGTAGCACACCAGCTCCTGCACGTGCATGCGGTTCTGCGTCAGCGTGCCGGTCTTGTCGGTGCAGATGACCGTCACGGCGCCCATCGTCTCGCATGCGTGCATCCGCCGCACCAGGTTGTTGGTTCGGAGCATGCGCCGCATCGACATGGCGAGCGACAAGGTGATGCTCATGGGCAGCCCTTCGGGGACGGCCATCACGATGATGGCCACCGAAATCATGAACAGATGCAACACCTGCTGCGAAACGACGAGCCAGTCGTTATGCAACAGATCGCTGAAAAACAACGCCTTGCCCAGCAGAATGCAGAAAATGACGACGGCCAGTCCGACGCCGACCCGGCCGATCAAGCGCGAAAGACGCCTCAGCTGACGATCGAGCGGCGTGGGCTCCTCGTTCGGCGCCGCGGCCTGCTCGGTCACGCGCCCGGCCTCGGTCCGGTCGCCCACAGCGGTGACGACCAAGCGTCCGTAGCCGTCGGCGACGGTCGTTCCGCGCAGCACGATGTTGGACGGATAGGTGGCCTCGGAATCGAAATGGGCCGCATCGACGGTCTTGTCCACCTCGGGTTCGCCCGTGAGGGTCGATTCGTCGATCTTGAGCGATACGGCCTCGACCAGTTCGCCGTCGGCGGGCACGGTCTCGCCGCTCTCGATGACGACCAGATCGCCGACGACCACCTCGCGCCGCGGCACGGAGCGCATGGCACCGTCGCGCATGACCTTCACGGCGATGTCGTCGTTGACCCGGTTGAGACGCCGGAAGCGCCGCCGGGCATCCCACTCGAAGAAGAACCCGACGCAGGTGGCGAGGACGATGGCGCAGAGAATGCCGATCGACTCGGTGAAGTCGGAGCGCACGCAGCCGATCGCGAGCGACAGTACGGCAGCGAGCAACAGCACCTTGATGATCGGATCGCGGAACTTGTCGGCGAGAAGTCTCCAGGCCGGCTCGTCGCGCGGCGGAGCGATGACGTTGTCGCCATGGAGACGCCGGCTTTCGGCGACCTCGCGGGCGGAGAGACCGACGGGAGAGAAACGGATCATGGCATCTGACTTTCCAGAGGGAACTGCCGTGTGGAGGCGTCGAGCCGCACGGCGATGAACAACAGCATGGTAAAAGCGACCAACGACGAACCGCCGTAGCTCATGTAAGGCAGCGGAATGCCCATGACGGGCATCAGACCGATGGTCATACCGACGTTGACCAGAACGTGGAACAGCAGAATGGATGCCACGCAATAACAATAGACGCGTCCGAAAGGCTCCTGCTGCCGCTCGCCCATGCGCATCAGGCGCATGATCAACAGACACATGAGGATCAGCACGGCGGTGGCGCCGAGGAAACCCCACTCCTCGCCGACGGTGCAGAAGATGAAGTCGGTGTGCCGCTCGGGCACGAATCCGTACTTGATCTGCGTACCCTGCAGAAAGCCCTTGCCTGTCCAACCGCCCGAACCGATGGCGATCTTCGACTGGTTGACGTTGTAGTCGATGCCCAGCGGATCGCTGCGGATGCCCAGGAAACTGAGGATGCGGTTCTGCTGATGGGGCTTGAGCACGTTCTCGAAGATATACCCCGTGGTCGAGAGGAAGATGAGCGCACCGACGAAAAGGGCCACGGGCAGGAAGATGCTGCGCAGATTGGCCCGGTAAGCGTAGGCGGCGATGACGAAGAACGACAGGAAAGTGACGGTGAGCAACGCCCCGTAGAAAGTGACGGCGCCGGGAGCGGCGAAGTGCATGACGAGCCAGATCGACAAGGAGGACAAGGCCAGCGCCGCCAGATAGACGACGCGCGACCGCCACTCGCCGCTCATCATGGCCTCGGAGAGGGTGCAGATGAGGATCAGCAACACCAGCAGGGAAGTCGGCGAAAGCAGGAACGACGTGATGAAGAGCGTGGCGATCAACAAAATGGGGATGCAGAGCCACTTGTTGAGCCCCTCGCGATAGAGGACGAAGAGAAACGAACCCAGCACGATGCCCGAACCGGTATCGTTCTGCAGGATGATGATCATGAGCGGCATGCAGATGATCAGCCCCACCTTCAGCAGGTCGCCGGGCCGGTTGATCGAGAAAGAATAGGAGCTCATGGCGCGGGCCAGCGCCAGTGCCGTGGCGATCTTGACGAACTCGACGGGCTGGATGCGCACCGAGCCGAATTCGAACCACGCCTTGGCACCGTTGACCTCGCGGCCGAACAATAACGCGGCGACGAGCACAGCCAGGCCTGCGAAATAGGCCGGGTAGGCGAGCATGTGGAAGAAACGCTTGTCGAGCAGCAGCACGACGAGCGCGGCGCACGAAGCGATGCCGATCCAGACGGCCTGCTTCATGTAGAAGTGCGACGTGGCGAACATGTTGACCGAATTCTCGTTGTACGACGCGGAGAAGATCGACACGGCCCCCAGGACGACGATGACGGCATAGAGCAGGATCGTCCACAGGTCGAGGTGCCCGAAGATTCCGGAAAAACGGCTAACGGTCATAGGAGGGATAATAGATATTCATGTTCTTGATGCGCTGGAGCAACTCGGGACGCCGGATGGTGTCCGTGAGGTAGAACTCCTCCAGAAGGCTGGCGATGGGCAGCGCGGCGGCAGCGCCGTAACCGCCGTTCTCGACGTAGACCGAGATGGCGATGCGGGGATTGTTGCGCGGCGCGAACGACAGGAACGTCGAGTGGTCCTTGCCGTGGGGGTTCTGGGCCGTACCGGTCTTGCCGCAGACGTCCCAACCCTCCAGATAGGCGTCGGTCGAGGTGCCGGCAACGTTGACGCCGCGCCACATGCCGTCGACGATGGGCTCGAAGTATTTGGGGTCGACCATCGTGTAGTGGCGCTCGTAGAAACGGGCGTCGAGCGAATCCTGCCCCTCGATCCGGCGGACGATGTGGGGAATGTAGTAATAACCGCGGTTGGCGACGATGGCAGCGAGGTTGGCCAGCTGCAGCGGCGTGCAGCCCAGCTCGCCCTGACCGATGGAGAGCGAAAGCAGCGTGAGCGAATTCCACGACCGACGGTAGCGCCGGTTGTAGAACTCGAGGTTGGGGACATAGCCGTGGCCCTCGTCGAGGAAGTCGGAGCCAAGCTTGCGCCCGAAACCGAAGCTGTGGACATACTCTTTCCAGACGTCGAAGCCCTCCTTGACACCGCCGTACTTGGGATTGTCGAGGATGTCGCGGAAGACATAGCAGAAGTAGGCGTTGCACGAAGTGGCCACGGCGAAGCGCAGGTCGAGCGGCGACGAATGGGCGTGGCAGGCCATGCGCTGGCGGCCGACCTGATAGCCCATGTGGCATTCGTGAAGATCGGAGGGCCGCAGCACGCCCTCCTGCAGCCCGATGAGCCCCTGCACCACCTTGAAGGTCGATCCGGGAGGATACTTGGCTTTCACGGCGCGGTTGAAGAGCGGGCGCCGCTTGTTGCGGAGCATGCGCATGTAGTTGTTGCCGCGCTGGCGGCCGACCAGCTCGTCGGGGTCGTAGGTGGGCGACGAGACCATCATCAGAATCTCGCCCGTGGAGGGTTCGATGGCCACGGCGGCACCCACCTTGCCGCGCATGAGCTCCTCGCCCAAGAGCTGGAGCCGGGCATCAATCGTGCTGACGATCGAGCGGCCGGGGTCGGGCAGCGAATCGTAATGACCATCCATATAGGAACCCTTGATCTCGCCGTGGGTGTCGATCTCCTGGATCTTCACTCCCTTGTTGCCGCGCAACACCGTCTCGTAGGCCGACTCCACGCCGGTGAGGCCCACGTAGTCGCCGGCCTGGTAGTAGGGATGGCGCTTGAGGTATTCGGCCGTCACCTCGCTAACGAAACCCAGCAGGTTGCCTCCCACCTTGCGCGGATAGCGCCGCACGGTGCGGTAGACGGTATAGAAACCTCGGAAATTGCACTCGTCGAAACGCAGCTTGTCCTCCTTGGCGATGTAGCTGGCTACCAGACGCGGCGCTCGCGGACGCATGCGGGCGTTGGCCAGTTCGCGTCTGACGCGCTCGATGGGGATGTTGAGCACCTCGCACAGACGCACGGTGTCGAATCCGCGCTTGTCGATCTCGCGGGCGATGACCATCAGATCGTAGCACTCGCGACTCTGCACCAGGAACTCGCCGTTGCGGTCGAGCACCTCGCCGCGCGGCGGATAGAGCACCACATGGCGCAGCACGTTGGCCTTGGCCATCTCCTCGTAACGCTCGTCGAAGAGCTGCAGCCACGCCAGGCGGCCGATCAACAAGGCGAAGACCAGCAGCACGACCCCCTGCAGGAGCCGCATGCGGAAAAGGCTGTCGGCAGGACCGTTCATAGACGGGCTACGAATTTGGCGGTGAAGATGCGCGTGAGCAGCCACACGACGGCCACGGTGACGGAACCGCTGGCGATGGTACGCACGACGGTACGCAGCGCATGGCTCCACGACAAGGCCTCGAACGTGAAGAAGACGGCGTGGTGCAGCACCACGAGGATGACCAGGTAATCGAGGAAGACATGATGTCCGAGCCGCTCGGGCGAGGGGACACCGCCGTCGCGCAGGTCATCGCGGCCGTAGAGATTCGCGAGAAGGAACGGACGTACGAAAGCGATCAGCACCGTGGCGATGGTGTTGATGCCGGCCGTGCCCATCAGGAAATCCATCGTAGCGCCCATGGCCACCCCGGCGAACAGAAGCCACACGGCGAGCGTGTCGACGGGCAGCAGGACGATGAAAGCCACGTAGATCAACGGATTGAGATAGATGCTCACCGAGAGGTTGTCGAACAGGAAGACCTGCAGCAACACGGTGACCACGAAAAGCAGCGAATATGTGATTATGCGCAACATCGGTTATTCGTTACGGAGATACTCTTCCACGCCCTCGCTCTTTTCCAACCCGATGATTTCGTTGGCATCGCGGTTTTCCACCAGGATGACGTCGGTCAGCTTGGAGAATTCGGCGGCAAGGCGCACGCGGACCGTGAAGGCCGTGCGGGTTTCGTTCATCGAGACGCGCTCGACCCGGCCGATGAGCACGTCCTCGGGGAAGAACTGCGAGAAACCCGTGGTCACGACCTCCTGTCCCAGCTTGGGCTCGGAATATTTGGACAATTCGCCGAACAGCACCGTGTGGGGGTCGGCGCCGTCCCAGTAGACCGAGCCGAAATAATCGGCGCCCTCCAGCTTGCCGCTGGCGCGGAACGACGTATTGAGCACGGGCATCGCCACCGAATAGCGGTCGGTGCAGTCGATGATATACCCCACCATTGCGCCGCCGGGCGTGAGCACGGCCATGTCGGGCACCACGCCGTCGCCGTAACCGCGATTGATGGTGATGAAGTTCTGCGTGCGGTTGATCGAATTGGAGACCACCGTAGCGGTCATGACGCGGTATTTCGAACCGCCGATCTCGGTCATGTACTTGCGCAGGCGGGCGATGTTGGCCGCCTCGTCGTACTGGGCCAGCCGCTCCTCGAGATAGGCGACCCGTTCGAGCAGGGCCTTGTTCTCCGTCCCGAGGCTGAAGTAGCGCCGCACGCCGGCGGAAAAACCGTGTACGGCACCCGCCGCGGCATTCGACCGGGCCAGCAGGCGCGCCTGGGTGTAACAGGTCGAACGCGCATAGTAGCCGATGGCCACCGCCTCCAGCGCCACGAACAACGCCACGACATAGACGCTGCGGATGAACTCGATGAGTTTGCGCACGGTTCCGAGAGATTGGAGATTGCGAAGTTACCTAATCCAAGATTGCGGGCAGAGGGCCCGCAATCCACAAACAATTGATTATCACTATTTCTTGCCCCGGCCCGCCGGACATCGCATCCGCCGGCCGGGAAGCGCCTACTTCATCAGGAACGAGAAACGGTTGATGTTCTTCAAGGCGATGCCCGTACCGCGCGCGATGGCCCGCAAGGGGTCTTCGGCGATGTGGAACGGCAGGCCGGTCTTCTCGGTCAGACGCCGGTCGAGGCCCTTGATGAGGGCACCGCCGCCGGCGAGGTAGATGCCGTTCTTCACGATGTCGGCATAGAGCTCGGGGGGCATCGATTCGAGCACCTTCATCAGTGCCGCGTCGATCTTGGTGAGCGACTTTTCCAGGGCGTAGGCGATCTCGCTGTAGGAGAGCGCCACGGTCTGGGGCAGTGCCGTCAGCATGTTGGGGCCCGTGACCACGAAATCCTCCGGCTCCTCGTCGAGGTCGGAGACGGCAGCGCCCACCGAACACTTGATCGCCTCGGCCGTACGTTCGCCGATGCGGATGTTATGCTGCTGACGCACGTAGCTCTGGATGTCGTTGGTGAAGACGTCGCCCGCCACGTTGACCGACTCCGAGCAGACGATGCCGCCCAGCGAGATGCAGGCGATCTCGGAAGTACCGCCGCCGATGTCGATGACCATGTTGCCCTCGGGCGCCTCGACATCGAGTCCGGCACCGAGTGCCGCGGCCATCGGCTCGTAGATCATGTAGACCTCGCGGCCGCCGGCGTGCTCGGCCGAGTCGCGCACGGCGCGGATTTCGACGTTGGTCGAACCCGACGGGATGCAGATCACCATCCGCAGCGAGGGAGCGAAAAGACTGCCCGAAGTCTTGACCTTCTTGAGCATGCCGCGGAGCATCAGCTCCGTAGCGTTGAAGTCAGCGATCACGCCGTCCTTCAACGGACGGATCGTCTTGATATTGGGGTTGGTCTTCTCGTGCATGTTGCGCGCCTGGCTGCCGATGGCCACCAGTTTGCCCGTGTGCACGTCGAGCGCCACGATCGAGGGTTCGTCGACCACCACCTTCTCGTTGTAGAGAATGAGCGTATTGGCTGTGCCCAGGTCGATGGCCAACTCCTGTGTCAGTGAAAAAAGTCCCATGGGGTGTTTCGTATCGGTTTTCGTAATCGGCTAACTGCCAGTCATCCGCGCGTCCCGGACTTCGCCGGCCGGAGCGTTCTTTCCGCATGTGCGCACGTACCGCACAAAGGTAGAAAAAAGCCGTCAAATTTTTGGTATTTTCCGCAAGATTTTTTTCAATCTTTTCCCGAGTCGAGAACATAGCCGAACTTGTTCGGGCTGTGCCGAAGCCGGAAAAGGTGCAAGAAATTGAACGTTCTCGATAAGCCGAGAACAGGGCTGAGTCGACTTGGGTTCTGCCGAGGCATGAAACTGTCCGAAAGAAACTTTTTCTTGAACCGAACACGTTTCTTTTCCACGGCCCGGCTGAACCGCATACCGGCCGGCCAACAAAAAAGCGAACCCCCGCAGGGATTCGCTTCGGACGCAGCCGCACGGAAAGCACGGCAAAGGTAAAAGCGTGCAGAAAGGCGCCGGAACTCGTGCGACGCGGCGGAACTACAACCGCGCCTTGATCGCCTTGGACGCTTCCTCGTAACCGGGCTTGTCCAGCAGTGCGAACATGTTCTTCTTGTAGGCCTCGACACCCGGCTGATCGAACGGATTGACGCCGAGCAGATAGCCGCTGATGCCGCACGCCTTCTCGAAGAAGTAGAGCAGTCCGCCGACGGTATGGGCGTCGATGCGCGGAATCCCGATGCGGATGTTGGGCACGCCGCCGTCGACATGGGCGAGCTGCACGCCCAGTTCGGCCATGCGGTTGACCTCCGAAATGCGCTTGCCGGCCAGGAAGTTGAGCCCGTCGAGGTTTTCCTTGTCGGCATTGATCGTCACCTTGGAGGCCGGCTCCCCGACCGAAATGATCGTCTCGAAAAGCGTGCGTTCGCCCTCCTGGATGTACTGACCCATCGAATGAAGATCGGCCGTGAGGGTCACGCTGGCCGGGAAGATACCCTTGCCCTGCTTGCCCTCGCTCTCGCCGTAAAGCTGCTTCCACCACTCGTTGACATACTGCAGCTGCGGCTCGTAGGAACCCAGAATTTCGATCTTCTTACCGTTGGTATAGAGCGCGTTGCGCACGGCGGCGTAGATCGCTGCAGGATTTTCGTCGAAAGCGACCTTTTCGTCGGTAGCCGCCTCCATCTCCTGCGCACCGCGCACTAGAGCCCGGATGTCGACGCCAGCAACAGCCAGCGGCAGCAGTCCGACGGGAGTCAGCACCGAGAAACGGCCGCCGACATCGTCGGGAATAACGAACGTGGGATAGCCTTCGTCGGTGGCCAGCGTCTTGAGTGCGCCGCGGGCCTTGTCGGTCACAGCAACGATGCGCTCGGCGGCCTCGGCCTTGCCGTAGCGCTGCTCGATGGCGGCCTTGATCAGCCGGAAAGCGATGGCGGGCTCGGTGGTGGTGCCCGACTTGGAAATGACGATGGCGGCAACGGAGTGCTCCTTCGAAGCCTCCATCAGCGCATGGATGTAATCTTCCGAGATGTTCTGTCCGGCGAAGACCACCGTGGGGTCCTTCTGCTCCTTGCGCAGAAGCCGGAACGGATCGCTCATCGCTTCGAGCACCGCCTTGGCACCCAGGTAGGAACCACCGATGCCGATGCATACGACCAGATCGGCCTTGGCGCGGAGCTTGGCAGCGGCGGATTCGATGGCCGTGAGGTCGGCGTCGGAGATCGACGACGGGAGGTGCACCCACCCCAGAAAGTCGTTGCCCGCGCCCTTGCCCGAGTGGAGCAATGCGTTGGCGGCCTGTGCCTTGGCCTTCATGTCGGCCGAAACCTCGATGCCGGATTTGCGGATGTCGAGAGTCAAAGTATTCATATCGTGTCAGATTAATTTGGTAATCAGCTCCTTCATGCTGCGCCGCGGCGACGCGCCCTGGTAGAGGACCTTGTAGACCATCTCGGCGATGGGCATCTCGACCCGGTGGCGGGTGTTGATGTGGCGGATGCAGTCGGCGGCGAAGTAGCCTTCGGCCACCATCGTCATTTCGTTCAACGCGCTGCGCACGGTGCATCCGTGGCCGATCAGCAGGCCCAGACGGCGGTTGCGGCTGTGGACCGAATAGCAGGTCACCAGCAGGTCGCCCACATAGGCCGAGACGAGCGTTTCGCGCGCATCGGGATAACTTTCGTCCAGAAAACGTTTCACTTCGCCGGCACCGTTGGCGATCAGCACGGCCAGAAAGTTGTCGCCATAGCCCAGTCCGACGGCGATACCCACGGCCAAAGCATAGATGTTCTTGAGGATGGCAGCATATTCGACGCCGTAGAGGTCGGTGGAGTAGCTCAACTTGATGTAGGGCGCCGCAAACTTGCGGCCGATGATCTGGGCATTCTCCGGGTCGGTGCAGACCACCGTAAGGTAGGTCAGCTTGCCGCGCGACACCTCCTCGGCATGCGACGGTCCGGTGACGAGACCCAGCTGTTTGTAAGACAGCCCGTACTCATCATGGATATATTCGACGACGGTCTTGTAGCAGTCGCCGGGGATGATGCCCTTGATGGCCGAAACGACGAACTTGTCGGCGAGCGACTCGGTGAGCGGCGCCAGGAAATCCTTCAGATAGGCCGAAGGAGCCGCCAGGATGACAACGTCGGCGCCCCGCACCACTTCGTTGAGATCGTCCGAGACGGCGATGCGCTCCATGTCGAACTCCAGGTCGGCCAGGTAGCGCGGATTGCGCCCTTCGGAGCGGAGCCCCTCCAGGACTTCGGGATTGCGGACATACCAGCCCACGCGCGCTTCGTTGGCTGCGAGCAGGCCCACGATGGCCGTGGCCCAGCTGCCGTAGCCGATGACGGCGCACCGGGCATCCTTTCCGATTTTGTATTCCATGCAATGCTGTTTATGAAGACAAAGTTACGAAAATTTTCCGAACGGTGTACTACCCGGCGGGAGAGTTTCGCGATCGAGGGGCGGCCCGCCGACACGGCCAGCCGCAAAGAACGCTCCGCAAACCGCCGGGGCCGGGACTCCGGAAACAGACAGGCATGAAACGACCGGGGCGCCCGGCAGAAACAACCGGACAACGTCCTGCGACGGCAGCCGCCGAACGATCGGAAGCGTTTCGGAACACCGCCGGGCAATCTTTTCCGCAACGGAAGCACCCGGCGCACGCACGCAGAGAAGCCGACTCCGAAAAACGGCGCCGAAGCATCGTGAGCTGGCACAAAAAATGCACCGGTAGGCTTTCCCTACTGATGACATGCCATGAAACTGCGACCGCTCTTCATTCTCCTGCTTTTCGTCGTCTCGACGGCCATTCTGACCTGGATCTACTATTCGGCCACCCACCCCCGCCACCACGAAGTCGAAATCCCGTGGCGCGAGACCATCGCCGACCTCGACGCCTGCTGCCGCCGCAAGCATGTCAAGTCGACGCAGTACGACCACTTCGCCGGCATCGCCGAACAAGAGAGTCGCGGGCAGGTGGCGCGGCTTTTCCGCGCCATGGCGCTCTCCGAGCGGCTCCAGGAACAGAACTGCCGCGAAGCCATCCGCCAATTAGGCGGCAGCTACCTTCCGCCGACCCGCATCATCGTATTCCACGGCAACACCGACGGCAACCTCGAACGCAGCATAGCCTACGAACTCCGCACGGCCCGCGAGTGCAAGTGCAACGAAATCGACCGCGCCATCGCCCGCAACAACCGCTATGCCGCGCGGCTGCTGACCTGGTCCTCGTCGGTCGACATGCGCCACACAGTGCTCATGCACCGGTGTCTGGGCTGCGACGAAACAGACGAGGAGTGGTCCTATCTGGTCTGCCCGCGCTGCGGCAACATCTTCGTATCCAACTATTGCGAACCCTACTGCCCCTTCTGTCTTACCTCCGGACAGCAGTTCGTACGGTTCGAATAAACGCACGAGGGGGCAAGCCGATGCTTGCCCCCTCGCTTATAATGCTCGTCGGAACTACTCTTCTTCCGGCTCCTTCATCGTGTGGTAGACGTTGGTCACATCGTCGTCCTCCTCCAGACGCTCGACAAGCTTCTCGACCGACTCGCGGCCCTCGGCGTCCAGCTCCTTGGTGTCGGTGGGCAGGTAGGCCGACTCACCCGACACGATCTCGAATCCTTTGTCGTCCAACCACTTCTGGATGGCGCCGAACGACTCGTAGGGAGCGTAAACCGTGATGCCGTCCTCTTCCACATAAAATTCGTCGACTCCCAGGTCGATCATCTCCAACTCCAGCTCCTCGGCATCGGTGCCGGCCGCAGCCTTGAACTTGAAGATGCACTTGTGGTCGAACATGAAGGCCACCGAGCCGCTGTTGCCCAGCGTACCGCCGCACTTGTTGAAGTGCATGCGCACGTTGGCCACCGTACGGTTGGTGTTGTCGGTCGCGGTCTCGACCAGGAACGCCACGCCGTGGGGGCCGTATCCTTCGTATACGACCTCCTTGTAATCGGCCGCGTCCTTCTCCGAAGCACGCTTGATGGCGCGTTCGACGTTCTCCTTGGGCATGTTCTCGGCCTTGGCGTTCTGGATCAGAATGCGCAGGCGCGTGTTGCCCGAGGGGTCGGGACCGCCCGCCTTTACGGCGATTTCGATCTCCTTGCCCAACTTGGTGAAAGTGCGGGCCATGTGTCCCCAGCGCTTCATTTTTCGCGCTTTGCGATATTCAAAGGCTCTTCCCATTGCTATTTCGTTTTTTTTTGGATTTTTCCGGTCGTGGCGCAAAGTTATAAAATTCGGAACAAAAACTAAGAATTCGGAATCAAAAAATCGCATCGCAGCCTCCCCGGCGAAGCGCATCTCCCGTCTGCAACGCCTCCGGGAAGCCTATCTCCCGGCATTCTAACCTCTTGCGGACGCCAACCCGGATACACAAACGGAAAAACTGCCGAAATTTGCCATCGACGCAACCCAAATTTTCTATATATGGCAACGATCAAAGTAAAATTCCGCCCCTCGACGGTCGAGGGAAGAGAGGGTGTCCTGTTCTACCGGATCATCCGCAACCGCACGGCCCGACCGATCCGCACCGGCTACCGGCTCCACCCCCAGGAGTGGAACGACCGCACCCGGCGCATCCTGCTGCCCCCGACGGGAGAGCGGCGCCGCTACCTGGCCGACCTGCAGGAGCGCATCGACCGCGACGTGGAGCGTCTTGAACAGACCATGAAGCGACTCGAACGGCAGAATCCCGACTACACCCACGAAGAACTCGCAGCGGCCTTCGACACCCCGCCGACCGGTTTTTTCGAACTCATGCACGAAACCATCGCCCGCCTGCACGAACACGGGCGGCTGCGCACCGCCGAGACCTACGACACGACCCTGCGGAGCTTCACCCGCTTCCGCGGAGGCCGCAACCTGCAACCCGACGAGATGACCACCGACGTGACGGCCGCCTACGAAACATGGCTCCGGGAAACGGGCGTCTGCAAAAACACCTCGTCGTTCTACATGCGCATACTGCGGGCGGCCTACAATCGGGCCGTGGAGAAGGGGCTGGCGCTGCAGACCTACCCTTTCCGCCATGTCTACACAGGCATCGACAAGACGGTCAAGCGCGCCATCCCGCTGGAAGCCATACGCCGCATCCGCAACATGGAGCTGACCGGCAGCCCTGCGCTCGGATTCGCACGCGACATGTTTCTTTTCAGTTTCTACACCCGCGGCATGTCGTTCGTGGACATGGCCTTTCTCAGGCGTTCCGACCTGAAAGCGGGCATGCTGACCTACCGCCGGCAGAAGACGGGACAGCCGCTCGTCATCCGCTGGGAGCCCTGCATGCAGGAGATCGTCGACCGCCACCCCAATGCCGGGACGGAGTACCTGCTGCCGATCATCCGCACGCCGGGCAACGAACACGGCCAATACAAAAACATCGGCTATCGGATCAACTGCGGGCTGAAAGCGCTGGGCAGACAGATCGGGCTCGAAGCGCCCCTGACGCTCTATGTCGCGCGCCACACCTGGGCCAGCATCGCCCGCAGCAAGGAGATCCCGCTCTCGGTCATCAGCGAAAGCATGGGCCACAACTCGGAAGCCACGACGCGGATCTACCTGGCTTCGCTCGACACCGCCACCGTCGATCGGGCCAACCGGCTGGTCATCGACGCGCTCGCCGGCCCCGAATAGACGGCGCTCCTTATAATAATAAATAAAAGGTTCCCGACCGAGGTAACCGGAGGAAGACCCCGGCACAAAAAGAAACAATCTGCTGTTTTGCAGCAGATTGACTTTGTACCCGGAGCCGGGGTCGAACCGGCACGACATTGCTGTCATTGGTGTTTGAGACCAACGCGTCTACCGATTCCGCCATCCGGGCAAACCGCATTCCATGTAGAATCGGGACTGCAAAGATAATAAAAATTCACGATTCGCAATCCTCCGTCGGCAATTATTTTCACGCAGGATAAGAAAACCCCGGAAACAGCCCCGACAACCTGCAAGGCGAACACCGGAGGAAGAAAAGGAGGAAAGGCTGCGGGTAAGTAAGCAGCAATTGAAAGAGAAAACGGAGCCCGAAAAACGCCGCCGGCCGCAAACTACACCTCGGGATGGAAGAACGAGCGGATTTTGCGCGCCCGGGCCTCGCCGACGAGAGCGGCGAGCTCCTCGAAACTGGCGGCCTTGACCTTGGCGACGGTGCGGAAGTGCTGCAGAAGCTCGCGGACGGTTTTTTCGCCGACGCCGGGAATCTGCTCCAGCTCGCTGTGGATGAAATCCTTGCTGCGTTTCTGACGATGGAAGGAGATCGCAAAACGGTGCACCTCCTCCTGAATATGCGAAAGCAGGTGGAAGAGCGGCGACGTGGGCCGCAGCCCCACCAGCAGGGGCGGATAGCCGCAAAGCAGCTCGGCCGTGCGATGGCGGGAATCCTTGGCCAGACCGGCGATGGGAATGTCCAGCTGCAAATGCTCCAGCACCTCGTGGATGGCCCCCATCTGCCCTTTGCCGCCGTCGGCGATGATCAGATCGGGCAGTTCGGCACCCTCGGCCACCAGGCGGCTGTAACGCCGGTAGACGATCTCGCGCATGGAGGCGTAGTCGTCGGGCCCCTCGACGGTCTTGACATTGAAATGGCGGTACTCCTTGCGCGAGGGCTTGCCGTCGCGGAAGACCACGCACGACGCCACGGGATGGCTGCCTTGGAGGTTGGAGTTGTCGAAACACTCGATGTGGCGCGGCTGGCGGTCGAGGCGCAGTTCCTTCTGCAAGGCCGTCATCAGCCGGTCGGTGTGGCGCTCGGGATTCTTGATTTCGAGGTTCTTGAGCTGCTCGGCGCGGTAGATGCGGGCGCTCTTGCGCGAAAACTCCAGCAAATCGAGCTTCTCGCCCCGCTTGGGCACGGTGAAGGTCACACCGTCGAACAGCAGCGTCGTGGAAGGCAGGAAAGGCACGATCACCTCGCGGGCCAGCTCGCCGCCGGCAATGTTCTCGACCGCATGCTGGATGGCCAGCGTGAGCATGTCGCGCTCGTCGGCGCCGACTCCCGTCGAGAGACGCACGGTCGAAACGCCCACGACCGAACCGTGGCGGATGCGCACGAAGTTGCAATAGGCCACATCGTCGTCGGGCAGGAGCGAAAAGACGTCGACATCGACGATGCGGGCGCTGACGATCACCGACTTGCCGGCGTAGTGGTCCAGTGCGTCGATCCGCTGCTTGAAACGCTGCGCCTGCTCGAACTTCAGCGCTTCGGCGGCCCGGGCCATCTCGCCCTCGAGATAACTGCGCACCGGCCGCAGGTCGCCCTTGAGGATCGACGTCACGAGCTCCACCTGCCGGCCGTAATCCTCTTCCGACTGAAGCCCCACGCAGGGACCCTTGCAATTGCCGAGGTGATATTGGAGGCAGACCGAATATTTGCCGCGCGCGATCGACTCGGGCGCAAGGTTGAGCTTGCAGGTGCGCAGGGGCACCACCTCGCGGATGAACTCCAGCATGCTGTGCTGCATCATCATCGAACCGTAGGGACCGAAATATTGCGACCCGTCGCGCACGAGCTGCCGGGTCGACTGCACGCGCGGGAAGTGCTCGCGCCGCACCACGATCCAGGGGTAGGTCTTGTCGTCCTTGAGCAGGATGTTGTAGCGCGGCTGCAGCGTCTTGATGAGCGAATTCTCCAGCAGCAGGGCGTCGGTTTCGCTGTCGACGACGATGTGACGGATTTCGACGATCTGCTTCACCAGTACGCGCACCTTGGCGCTGTGCTCGCGGCTTTGCACGAAGTAGGACGACACGCGCTTGCGCAGGCTCTTGGCCTTGCCCACATAGATGATCTTGCCCGAGCGGTCCACGAACTGGTAGACGCCCGGCGACAGCGGCAGGAGAGCCACCTGCTCCTTGAGATCGGTTTTCGCATGTTCGGCCATACGAGACAAAGGTAAGCATTATGAATGTTTTCAGCAAGCCGAGCGCAGAGCCAAGCCATGCTTGAGCTATGCCGAGGCGAGAAAACTT
>ERZ778516.87-NODE-87-length-76733-cov-9.024714_pt1 | contig 76733 bp, 60 predicted proteins | sample MGYA00510342_ERZ778516 | MGnify/ENA primary metagenome ERZ778516 (study PRJEB29527, sample SAMN07138961) | mouse gut metagenome | material: feces | host: mouse | place: China:Nanjing | collected 2016-01-25 ...
GAAATCAAAGGATCATCCGCATTATAGATGATACTTCTGCAACCGTCTAGAAGCAGAGCCTTCTCCTGACACTTTTGCTCTATGGACTCAAAACCGGCGCTGTGGGCAGGCCCGATATTGGTAAAAACGCCTATTTCAGGTTTTAGAATCTCCCTGAGTCGTGCCATTTCGCCCGGCTGAGAGATTCCGGCTTCAAAAATACCCAATGCGGTATCTTCATCAAGTTGCCAGACCGACAGAGGCACCCCTATCTGAGAGTTGTAGCTGCGTGGGCTTCTTACGATTTCAATATCGGCCTGAAGCAATTGATTGAGCCATTCTTTAACTGTAGTTTTCCCTCGACTACCTGTAATGGCAATCAGTGGCACATCGTAACGCCGGCGATGATTCGCGGCCAGAGTCTGCAACGCAACTAACGGTGACTCTACGTATAGGACATTGGCATCCTGAAGGCCATCGGGGCATGAAAATGAGCCTGACACCACAAAACTACGCACTCCGCGGTCATAGAGCGACTTGACATAGCGGTGTCCGTCACCAGAAGATGTTTCAAGGGCAAAAAACAATGTGTCTGACGGATATGTCAGCGAACGGCTGTCTGTCAACAGTCGTGATATCTTGGAATCAGGGGCAGGCAATAATGAATCTGCCCCTATTATTTTTGCTATTTCAGAGATTGAATAGTCCATTATTTAAATAATGTATTCTTGCCATTATAACGCCTTACGGCATCGGTGAGTTTTGGATAACGTTCAGTAATTGCACGAATGGCCCTCTGTCTTGCCGCGATCTCATTAGCTCCAGCCTCAGTAGAGGAAGCCACAATGCGATGGGAAAGCCGACGGGTCAGAGCGCGGGCTTCAGCCGCGACCTTTTCAGTTTCAGGAGAGAAGTATGATGCGCGAAAAATTTCATATATATATTCGACTGCCTGTGACGATGGATGCTTCATATCCTCCGCATAGAACCTGTAATCACGCAAATCGTCCATCATTATCTCATAGGCAGGGAAATAACTTGCCACATCTTCGCCAAAAACTTTCACCATTTCATCCACGGCCAGAAGCAAAGTCGACTTGATCAGTTGATTTCCATGAGCGCCTGATTCGAGATAGCGCAGAGGACTAATTGTAAAAACGATTCTTGCCGAGGGGTTAAATCCGCGGATCAGCTCAATGCACTCAGTAAGAACCGCAACCGTTTCATCAAATCCGAGACACCTAGATTCGAATTCCTTTGCAGGCTGTTTGTGACAATTGGCCACAATCCGATCTGATGCGAGATGCCTGAATACCCTGGTAGTACCCAAAGTCAGAAATACAACCGAAGCGCATTTCAAAGTTTCATGGCCGGACAGCACCGAAGCTGCCATCATATCTGCAGCCTGCGCGCTGTCAACAGCTGAATATCGGGAGTGAAACAAAAAGCTGCGGTATAGCCCCTCCACTTCAATAAGTTCCTCTTCTCTGATTGGCTGACAGTCTCTCAGAATTTCCAGTGATCTCAAGACAGACATCGGATTATATACCGGACCGAAAGGATTAACCTCGACATCAAAAAGGTCATCTCTGAGGCATTTGCCTATATTATCCGTGAAACAAGAGCCAAGCAAGAGCATGGGGCTACCATGTTCCACAAGGCCTTGACGGCAGAGCGGACGTATGACTGTTCGAAATTCCATTTCTCTTTTCTTTTTTGCTACCAAACACACTGCAAAATTTATTGCAGAAGTTACCGATAGCCCTATCTGAAGAATTGATGCGGTTGACAAAATTACTAATAATCTTCAAGAACCAGGTTAAAAAAAATCAATAATCTGATCCTTTCATTTAACACCCCTCACAAATTAAATGCCATAAGCGACTATGAAAGCAACCGGTAATCTTCTTGCAAATTATACTTTAGCCACAAATACGCAATATTTATGTTAATTTTAATTAAATATAAACTCACGGCTTGGCCATTTCTCAAAATATATGTAGTTTTGAGCAATCCACCTTATTATGCGTCAGTAGAATAGTTGATCATCAATTTTTCACTCTAATCTACGCAGACCTTTCATAAATTAATCATGAAACATTTCTCCTTAATCAAGGCTATCGCTGCTACTTTCGGCGTCTCCTTTCTTACTTTTCAGCCCATGCAGGCTGAGAGCACTTATCGACTTGTAACGAACAACGACATGATTATTGACCGATGTGTCTATCTCTTGGTAGCCGAAGATCTTAACATTGCAGCCGCAAACGAAATGAATAGTCCAAGCGGTATAAAAACCACCGCAATCACACGCAGCGGCAACGGAATCATCAGCCTGCCGGACAAACATTCTGTTGGAGAATACTCTATTTTTTATACCGAACTTCAGAAAACATGCGACTGCGGTTCTCCGGAACTACATGTTGATTACCCATGGACATTCAGACCATTATTTTCAAACGATTATCTAACATATTATTACACTGATGGCATAAAAACCGGCCCGCTTGCCATAAAGCCACGCCGTTACCATTACTATACCACTGTCGATATTGACCCGGAATCTCACACATGCGCGACGTCCTTCTATTTAGAAGGAGCCAAAGCCAATTGTTACGGCCTATGGTTCAAAGAAGAAAGCGGAGAGTATATACTCAACACATATGCACCGGAAACAGACGGTCTGCACCGAATGCAGCTGTACCGCAAAGAGATCTACGACCTCAAGGTAATGGAAATCAAAAAGACCGATAGCACCTACAACATTAAAATACACGTAAAAACTTTTGACGAGAGCAACGATTACAGCAAAGGCCATCTGATGTATATTTTTAGCGATGAAGAAGTATTGTTCAATGACGATATCTATCGTGATCCGGAAACAATCATCCTCAGAAATTACAACGCCGGCGATTTTGAAATCAATTATACCGGTAGCAAAAAATATCTTTGGCTCATACGAGATCATGGCCCCAACGAACGCCTTACTGATGCCATAAAAGTAGAAGTCAAAGAAACCCAGATACCCCCCACTTCAGCAGAATGCAACCACTTCACCCCTCCGGCTGCAGAAGGCTATTCCATTGGGATGTATATTGACTTTGAACCCAAAGACGATGATGTGAAGATATATTATACCCTTGACGGGCAGGATCCGATAATTACTGAAAGCGGAATCTTATCTCTTGCCGAAAACGATGATGATGCCGAAGATCATACTGGCAAAACATACGACCTTGACATACGGCCTCTAATATACGACGGTTCATCCCTTTCAGTCCGCTACACTGCCGTGAAAGCCGGCCACTCGCCAAGCGCGGTAGCAACAGTCAACATCGCAGGGATTCCCACGTCCATAATTCTTACCGAAGCTGATGACAACCAGATGGAGCCGGAATATTTCAACATGCAGGGTTTCCGGGTCCACACACCTCTTGCCCCAGGACTCTATATCCGCAGACACAACGGAAAAACTGAAAAGATAATTATTCGCTGATCTCCTCTCTACTCAGACAGCTATTGTCAAAGGCGCAGTATCGGAACCATCGGACTCCATGCTGCGCCTTTCACTTTCTTGTATTTTCATCGCCACACATTCCGATTTCACCCACATAGGGCTCCGAATCACATTTGCTTATTGGGCCAAACTATATATGAAGTTTTTTGAAGCTTTTTAACATAAATCCTAAAAAATATTTTCAACAAAATCATTATTTTCAAATTATTTTTCGTAACTTTGTGGCCGATTTAGCCGTAGCGGGCTCGATTAAGCAGCGATGCAAAAGACAACTCCAGCATCCTCGCCCGCCGGAATAACCTGTAACCCAATTAATAACAGATGTACGCTATCGTAGAAATCCAGGGACAGCAGTTCAAGGCAGAGCCTGAAAAGTTCCTGTATGTTCATTATCTCGGCGAAGCAGTCAAAGAAGGCGACAAGGTTGAATTCGACCGTGTTCTCCTCGCTCAGTCCGAAGACTCAGTTAAAGTTGGCGCTCCCATAGTGGACGGCGCAAAGGTTGTATGCGAGGTTCTCACCCCGCTCGTAAAAGGTGAAAAGGTCATCGTTTTCAAGAAGAAACGCCGCAAAGGCTATCGCCGCAAAAACGGTCACCGTCAGTGCTTCACCAAAGTGTTAATTAAAGAAGTTGTAGCTTAACCCACTAAAATCTCTAAAAGAAATGGCACATAAAAAAGGTGTTGGTAGTTCTAAGAACGGCCGTGAGTCAGAAAGCAAACGACTCGGAGTAAAGATTTTCGGTGGTCAGCATTGCAAAGCCGGCAACATCATCAAGCGTCAGCGTGGCACAGTTCACCACCCCGGCCTCAACGTAGGTATGGGCAAGGACCACACTCTTTTCGCTCTTATCGACGGTGTAGTTGTCTTCACTGAAGGCAAGGAAGGCCGCAAATTCATCAACGTCCAGCCGGCTGAAGCATAATAGCCTCAGTCAAGGACTGATTAAACACTGAAAAGACAGCCGGGCTGCAGATTGGAATCTGCAGCCCGGCTCTATTTTGAAGTCGGTTCGACAAATAAACCAACAACAGAGCGGCGCCTCCTTTGCCTCACATCTCGATTTTAAGGATGCTCATAGCGTAAAATTTCAGAAATTTATTTAACTTTGCTTCAAATGCGTAGACAATTCCGCGCATATAACCACCCCACCAAACCAGCACAAATGGAAAAGAAAAGCATCCGCGACCTCAACCGAGTAGACCTCGAACATTTTCGCCGTCAGCCCAAGATGACGCTCACGGTGGTCCTGGACAACGTAAGGAGCCTGAATAACATCGGTTCAATATTCCGCACATGCGATGCCTTCGCAGTGGAAACACTCATGCTCTGCGGCATCAGCGCCTGCCCGCCATCTCCCGAAATTCATAAAACCGCACTTGGAGCCGAAAACTCTGTAAACTGGCGATATTTCCATACAACAGAAGACTGCATCACACACCTACAACGTGAAGGCTATACCCTTTGCTGCCTCGAACAAGTCAAAGGAAGCATCGAACTTCAGGAATTTACGCCCCAGAAAGGACGCAGATACGCCCTCATTCTTGGCCACGAAGTTGAAGGCGTAGACCAAGCCGTGGTAAACCAATGCGATATATGCCTTGAAATACCACAGCGCGGCACCAAACACTCTCTCAACGTGTCAGTATCAGGAGGAATCGCCATATGGCACTTCTTCTCACATCTCAACACCCTTTGATTCATCTGCAACCTCAATCATCAACACTCTCATCAACTTAAATGAAATTCTCTCGCTCTCTTCCAATCGCTCTACTGCTCCTCTCCACAACCGAAGCCAACGCCCAGTTGCAAATCAACGAACTAATGCAATCAAACATTGACTGCATCATGGATGACCTCAACGAATTTCCTGACTCCTGGGTAGAACTATACAACTCAGGACAATCAGCCATAGACCTTCACGACTATAGCATCTGCAACAAAAATGACCCTACAAAAGAAATCAATCGAAATGCGCAACTCCGGCAACGACTTCGACTACACCTATTTCCGCGACGCTCTGATCCAGCGCGTAATGGGGACAAACTGCGATCTCGACTGGCAACCCTGGCTCCCGACAGCCTTTTTCATAAACGGAGAATATAAAGACATGCTCAACATCCGCTCCCGCACCAATGAAGACCACATCTACACCTTTTACAACGGCGAAGAAGACATAGACATGTTCGAAAACTGGGGCGAACTCAAAGAAGGGACATGGGACAACTTCAACAACTTTAAAAAATTCTTCAATGAAGACGGCCACACATTTGACGAATTCAACACTCTGATGGACTGCGGCGAATTCGCAAATCTAATGATAATGAACCTCTTCTATGACAACAAAGACTTCCCCGGCAACAATATAGTCAACTGGCGCCCGCGTTCCGAAGGAGGCCGCTGGAGATGGATCGCCAAAGACACCGATTTCGGCCTCGGCCTATACGATGCTCCATACAACTATAAAACCTTCAACTGGCTATATGACAATGATTTCGACCCCGACCGCGCATGGGCAAACAAACCGGAACACACACGCCTGTTCCGCGCCCTGATGGAAACCCCGGAGTTTCATGACATGTTCATAGACCGCTGCGCTGTGTACATGGGCGATTTCATGAACTACCGTGGCACCGTAAAGGAGCTCGACAAAATGTACTCCATGATCAAGACTGAATATCCCAATCATCGCAAGCTCTTCAACGAATGGTGGCCCAACCACTCACAGGAAGTACAGAAAATGCGCTCATGGATCGCCGCTCGCACACCATTCTTCTACACACACCTAAGCGAATACTTCCGGCTTGGAACCCCTCGCACCCTGACCATCGACGCCGGGCGCACCGACGACATCAAACTGACAATCAACGGGATCACGCTCAATAACCGCGATTTTGACGGAAAATTCTTTGCTGGGCGCCAGCTCCGGATAGAAGGAAACCACCAGGACAGCGAAATGACAGTGGACGGCTGGAAAGTCACCATAACCAAAGGCACCACACACACCACGGGCAGCTATAAAGACAAAACCCTCACCATCAACATGCCCAATGCCGACAAAATCGAAATTGAATCCATAGCAACTCAGAGCGCGATAGCAGACATTGACTTCGACCAACAGCCTAAAGCCCTTGATCCGTCAAAGCCATTCAAACTATATGACATTCAAGGACGTTTATTAGCAGAACCGGAATCAATCGGATCAGCGACAGGCTTCGAGCCGGGAATATACATAGCCCGTCAGGGATCAAAAACCCTGAAAATAATTCTGGGCCGCCAATAAACCCAAGACAGACAAAAGACAAAACAAATCAAATCGAAGCAATAATTTTGCAGAAAACAGATTTTTTCGTAACTTTACATTAACAAACTATTCGAAACAAGTTACACAACTATGAATAAGGATTTTAGAAATTTTGCAGTGCACCATCTCGGCATGAATGGGCTCGCGCTCGATCAATATGCCGCCTCGGCAGCTTCTCAAATCACCTCCTCCTATATCTCTCCGACCATCATTGAAGAACGCCAGCTCAATGTGGCACAAATGGATGTGTTCTCACGTCTGATGATGGATCGCATCATATTCCTCAGCACTGACGTAAACGACTATACAGCCACAGTAGTCCAGGGACAGCTTCTTTACCTTGACTCAGTAGATCCCGGAAAAGACATCTCAATCTACCTTAACTCACCAGGCGGATCAGTGATCGCAGGACTTGGCCTTTATGACACCATGCAACACATCAAGAGCGATGTCTCCACAATCTGCATCGGCATGGCAGCATCAATGGCGGCTGTACTTCTTGTTGCAGGAGCTCAAGGCAAGCGCATGGCCCTTCCGCATTCGCGCGTCATGATCCATCAGCCCCTCGGAGGTGTCCAGGGCCAGGCATCAGACATCGAAATCACCGCCCGCGAAATCCTCAAATACAAAGCCGAACTCTACAAGATCATCGCCGACCACTCCGGAATGCCGCTCGAACGCATCGAAGCTGACGCCGACCGCGACTACTGGATGACTGCCGACGAAGCCAAAGAATATGGCATGATAGACCGCGTCCTCCTCCCCGACCACAAATAAACCACCCCGCTATAGACACAGAATGGCAAAAAAAAACAACAACACCTCTGACAACGGAGTCAAATGCTCTTTTTGCGGCAAGGAACCATCCTACACCAACATTCTCGTGCCGAGTCCGTTTGGCGACACCTATATATGCAGCGAATGCGTTGACCAGATTGAGGGCCTCCTGAAAGATTATTACGAAGAGAATCCTTCTATCCGGCCCGACAAAGCGAAAGGGAAAAAATCCAAAGCCGCCATTGAGCCGGAGACAAAAGAACTTCCGACTCCGGCTGAAATACGCGCATTTCTCGATCAATATGTCATCGGGCAGGACGACGCCAAGAAATATCTCTCGGTAGCCGTCTACAATCATTACAAGCGTCTTGCGCAGGACAAAGACGATGTAGACATCGAGAAAAGCAACATCATCATGGTCGGACCCACAGGCACAGGCAAAACCTTGCTTGCCAAGACCATAGCCCGACAGCTTGACGTACCATTCGCCATTGTCGACGCCACGGTGCTGACCGAAGCCGGCTACGTCGGAGAAGACATCGAAAGCCTGCTCGTCAGACTGCTGCAAGCCGCCGATTATGATGTGGCAAAAGCAGAACGAGGCATAGTTTTCATTGACGAGATCGACAAAATCGCCCGCAAAGGCGACAACCCGTCAATCACTCGCGACGTGTCCGGCGAAGGTGTACAGCAAGGCCTCCTCAAACTACTTGAAGGCTCCGTAGTCAATGTACCGCCGAACGGAGGCCGCAAACACCCTGAGCAAAAGATGATTGCCGTCGATACTAAAAACATCCTATTCATCTGCGGAGGAGCATTTGACGGTATCGAACGAAAAATAGCCCACCGCCTGAACACCCATGTGGTAGGCTTCACCGGAGGATCGACACGCTCGAAAATCAACTCTGACAATTATCTGCAATACATAGCCCCCCAGGACCTCAAGTCATTCGGTCTGATCCCCGAAATCATCGGACGTCTGCCGGTACTTGTCCATCTCGATCCGCTTGACCGCGAAGCACTTCTCAGAGTACTCACAGAGCCTAAAAACGCCATCACCAAGCAGTATGAAAAACTGTTTGCCATGGACGGAGTCAAACTCATCTTCGCACCTGAGACACTTGAATTCATTGTCGACAAGGCAATCGAATACAAGCTTGGCGCACGTGGTCTGCGCACAATCGTAGAGACAATCATGATCGATCCGATGTATGAAACCCCCTCTACCGACATTAAAGAACTGGTTATCGACCGCGCCTTCGCCGAAGAGAAAATCCAAAAAGCCTACATCGGCTAAAAGGACGTATCGGATACACCGGTCTCCACCAATCATAAACTTTATCACCTCTTCCCGGCTTCCCGGCACAGCCGGGAAGTTCTCCCCTCAGTTCTCTCACATTTCATACTCACTCCTCCCCAACCTGAACGGAATCCCATGAATCAACGACTTCACGAAGCACTTAAAGAGCATTTCGGATTTGACACATTCAAAGGCAACCAGGAAGCCATAATGACAAGTCTCCTTGAAGGCAACGACGTTTTCGTCCTCATGCCTACCGGAGGAGGCAAATCGCTCTGCTACCAGCTGCCGGCCCTTATGATGGAAGGCACAGCCATAGTGATCTCTCCACTGATAGCCCTGATGAAAAATCAGGTTGATGCAATGCGCAACTTCAGTTCGGCCGACACTGTGGCCCACTTCCTAAACTCCTCGCTCAACCGCGCAGCGATTGACCTTGTGAAATCCGACATTACTGCCGGACGCACAAAACTGCTCTATGTGGCACCGGAGTCGCTGACCAAAGAAGAGAACATCGAATTTCTGAAGACTGTGCCGATTTCATTCTACGCAGTCGACGAGGCACACTGCATTTCCGAATGGGGTCACGACTTCCGCCCGGAATATCGACGCATCCGCCCGATCATCAACGAGATCAACGTCCGCCCGATGATCGCACTGACTGCCACCGCAACCCCAAAGGTTCAGCATGACATCCAGAAAAACCTCGGAATGCAGAATGCCAAAGTGTTCAAATCGTCGTTCAACCGATCGAACCTCTATTATGAGGTCAGGCCAAAGACCAACAACATTGACAAAGACATTATAAAATTCATCAAAAACAACCCCGGCAAATCAGGCATCATCTATTGCCTGAGCCGCAAGAAGGTTGAGGAACTCGCCGAGATGCTCGCAGTGAACGACATCAAGGCACTCCCCTATCACGCCGGAATGGACGGTGCGACCCGAAGCGCCAATCAGGACGCGTTTCTGATGGAAAAAGTCGATGTCATAGTCGCCACGATCGCATTCGGAATGGGTATTGACAAACCAGATGTGAGATTTGTTATTCATTATGACATGCCCAAGTCGCTCGAAGGCTACTATCAGGAAACCGGCCGCGCCGGCCGTGACGGAGGAGAAGGCCAGTGCATAACCTTCTATGCCGCCAAAGACCTGCAGAAGATGGAAAAATTCATGCAGGGCAAGCCATTGGCCGAACAGGAAATCGGCCGCCAGCTCCTGCTGGAAACCCAGAGCTACGCTGAGGCAAGCAGTTGCCGTCGTCGCTCACTGCTCTTCTATTTCGGAGAGGAGTTCACGGTCGACAACTGCCAGAACTGCGACAATTGCATTAATCCAAAGAAAAAAGTGGAAGCGAAAGACGATTTATGTGCAGTGCTCGAAACCGTAATAGCACTGAAAGAAAAATTCAAAGCCGATCATGTCACCGATGTGCTCCTCGGCCACACTACTGCTGATGTCACATCATATCAGCACGACCAGCTCGACGTGTTCGGCTGCGAGCAGGGAGCTGATGAAAAACTTATTAGCGCCGTGATCCGTCAGGCAATCCTGGCCGGATATCTCGACCGCGACATAGAGAACTACGGACTTCTCCGCATCACCCCGAAAGGCAAAAAATTCCTTTCGAAACCCGAATCATTCAAAGTGATCGAAGACTCTGATTTCAGCGAAGACGCCGAACCGGAAATGATCAAAAGCGGAGCGTCATTTGCCGCCGATGACGAACTTTACAGCATCTTGAAAGACCTGCGCAAGAAAATTGCCAAGCAACTCGGACTGCCCCCATATGTGATTTTCCAGGATCCGTCGCTCGAAGCAATGGCCACCACCTACCCGATTTCACTCGAAGAACTTCAGAACATTCCCGGCGTAGGCGCAGGTAAAGCAAAACGCTATGGCGCCGACTTCGTGAAGGTAATCAAGCGCCATGTCGAAGACAATGAGATCGAACGTCCGGAAGACCTGCGTGTACGTAGCGTTCCGAGCCGCAACTCGACCAAACTCTTCATCATCCAGTCAATCGACCGCAAAATACCTCTGCCTGAAATAGCCAGAGCCAAAGGCCTTGAATTCAACGAACTGCTTGACAGAATTGAAGTAATAGTCTACTCAGGCACAAAAATCAATATCTCCTATTATATAAATGATATAATGGACGAGGATTCGCAGGAAGAACTGTTTGACTTCTTTAAGGAATGCCAGACAGATGACCTCAACGAAGCCTACAAAGAATTCGGTGAAGACTATACAGAAGACGAGATCCGCCTCATGCGCATCAAATTCCTCTCTGAAATGGGCAACTGATTTTCAATACCGCAAACAATGAATAAGGTCATCGACTATCGCGACGTAGAACTCCACCGCCAAGATCTTATCGCGCTCCGCCACGTCAATCTGTCAGTGGGCGAAGGTGAATTCGTCTATCTGATAGGCAAAGTGGGCAGCGGCAAATCCAGCCTGCTGAAATCTCTCTATGCCGACATTCCAATAGCCGGAGGCGAAGCCCGTGTTCTTGATTACGACCTGAACACCATACGCCGTCGCGACATTCCCTTTCTGCGCCGTCAGATAGGCATCGTCTTTCAGGACTTCCAGTTGCTGACCGACCGCAGCGCCTATGCCAATCTTAAATTTGTGCTTGAGGCCACCGGCTGGAAAGACAAATCTGATATCGAAGCCCGCATTGAAGAGGTGCTGAGAGGTGTCGGGATGCTCAACAAGAGTTATAAGAATCCTCATGAGCTGTCAGGAGGCGAGCAGCAGCGCATAGTCATAGCCCGCGCCCTCCTCAACCATCCGCGCATAATTCTCGCGGATGAACCTACAGGCAATCTCGACCCGGCCACAGGCGAAGCCATTGTCAGCCGTCTTCACGATATAGCCCGTCAGGGAACTACCGTGATAATGGCCACACACAATCTCAGTTTCGTCGATCAATTCCCCGGACGAGTCATCAAGTGCGAGAACCACACCATCTCATAGTAGGGCACCTCTCTCTGATTCAAAACTTAAAACCCGCAAAAATGTTATAACAGTGTCAACGTTCATGTTACACTGTTATATTTTTTTGCCTGAATGAATTCATCAAAGACCCGCATAGTAGTGCTCGGCGGAGGTTTTGCCGGGCTGAATTTTGTAAAACACATCGACAAAGACAAATTTGACATCACCCTTGTCGACCACCACAACTATCACTCCTTCCCGCCGCTTTTCTATCAGGTGGCCTCGTCTGAAATTGACCCGTCGAGCATCAGCTTCCCTTTCAGACGCGAACTCGTCAAAAAAGCATCCGGAAGAGTGAAATTTCACATGGAAAGTGCCCGAAGCGTAGACGTCAGCCGGCATTGCGTCATCACTGACCACGGATCAATCCCATATGACAAGCTTGTCATTGCATTCGGCACCACAAACAACTTCTTCGGCAATGACGCCCTTAAAGACGAGGTCTACACACTGAAATCCAACGACCAGGCAATCCGCATACGTAATGAAATCCTCTACCGCTGCGAACGCGCTTCGATAGAACCTGACCGCGAAAAACGCCGGCGCATGCTGACATTCGTTGTCATAGGAGGCGGGCCTGCCGGAGTAGAGATGGCTGGAGCCATCGGAGAACTTAAACGCTACATACTCAGACGCGACTACCCCGACATTCCGCCGGAAGACATGACCGTCAGCCTGTATGAAGGGCGCAACAAACTTCTGGCCTCCATGAGCGCCGAGTCGTCAGAAACAGCACTCAAAGATCTGAAATCGTTACTGGTGGATATCCACTTAGGCCGACAGATGAAAAGCTATGCCGACAACCTGCTCACCTTTGACGATGGATCGACCCTATACTCCGAAATGGTCATCTGGACTGCAGGAGTCACCGGGCGTCCGCTCGAATTCGAAGGCACGGATTTCCGGCAGGGACGCGGCGGGCGCTTTCCCACCGACCGTTTCTGCCGTGTGACCGGCCTTGATGATATATTCGCCATCGGCGATGTCAACCTCATGACCACCGAAGAATATCCCGCAGGACTCCCGCAGCTTGCCCAGTTGGCCATACAGCAAGGCCGCTTCCTCGCCCGCAGCCTCAACTCCGGAAAATGGAACCGGGAATTTTCTTACAACGACAAAGGATCAATGGCCACCATCGGCCGAAACCGTGCGGTTGTCGACATGCGCAGACTCCATCTCGACGGCTTCATCGCTTGGCTTGCATGGATGTTCATCCACCTCATCTCACTCATGGGGATGCGCAACAAAATCAGTGTGCTCGTCAGCTGGTTCTGGGCTTATTTCAGCTACAACACAGCCCTCCGACTGCTTCTTGCAGGTTCAAAATACCCTAAACGTGGCCGTATGTGGGACAAAGGTTAGGATATATCGTATTTTTATTGTAATTTTGTATATTCAGAGAGTGTTCGGTCTCATCGCAGACACGCACTCGCGACTTGTTAAAAATTATCAATTCAAAACCGACAAAATTATCACAATAAAAATGTCGATCGATAGTATCATAGCTTTGGCCGTCAGCAACGCGGTCAAAAATCTGTATGGCGTTGAAACTCCCGCCGAAAACATCGTGCCTCAAGCCACCCGAAAAGAATTCGAGGGCAATATCACCGTTGTCGTTTTCCCCTGGGTGAAAGCCGCCCGCAAATCGCCTGAAGCGGTAGGTATGGAAATCGGCGAATGGCTTCAGGCCAACGAACCTGCGGTCGAGAAGTTCAACGTGGTCAAAGGCTTCCTTAACATAACCGTTGCACCGCAGTTCTGGAATTCAGTGCTCGGACACATAGCCGGCACCACTGACTTCGGACTTACAGCTGCTGATGAAAGCTCGCCTTTTGTAATGGTAGAGTACTCATCGCCAAACACAAACAAGCCTCTCCATCTTGGCCACGTACGCAACAACCTGCTTGGATTCAGCCTTGCCGAAATCCTGAAAGCCTGCGGCAACCGCGTCATAAAGACCAACATTGTCAATGACCGCGGCATCCACATCTGCAAATCCATGCTCGCATGGAAAAAGTGGGGCGAAGGTGCCACTCCGGAATCCACCGGCAAGAAAGGCGACCATCTTATAGGCGACTTCTATGTACTCTTTGACAAGCACTACAAAGCCGAGCTCAAGGAACTTGAAGAGAAAGGCATGAGCAAAGAAGAAGCCGAAGCAGCATCTCCGCTCATGAAAGAAGCCCGCGAAATGCTCGTAAAATGGGAAAACAAAGATCCTGAAATCCGTTCGCTTTGGGAAATGATGAACTCCTGGGTCTACGCCGGATTCGATGAGACCTACAAGCGCATGGGTGTCAACTTCGACAAAATCTATTATGAGAGCGAAACATACCTCGAAGGCAAGGAGAAAGTTCTCGAAGGCCTCGAAGCAGGTAAAATGTACCGCAAGGAAGACGGCTCTGTATGGGCCGACCTTACCGGTGAAGGACTCGACCACAAACTGCTTCTCCGCAGTGACGGCACTTCTGTCTACATGACCCAGGACATCGGCACCGCCAAACTGCGTTACCGCGACTATCCCATTGACAAGATGATCTATGTCGTAGGCAACGAGCAGAACTATCACTTCCAGGTGCTCTCAATCCTTCTTGACCGCCTCGGCTTCAAGTGGGGCAAAGACCTCGTACACTTCTCTTACGGCATGGTCGAACTGCCTGAAGGCAAGATGAAATCACGCGAAGGCACTGTAGTCGATGCCGATGACCTCATGGACGACATGGTCTCCACCGCCCGCACCGTATCAGCCGAGCTCGGCAAACTCGACGGCCTCAGCCCGGAAGAGATCGACAGCATTTCGGAAACCGTAGGACTCGGAGCACTGAAATACTTCCTTCTCAAGGTAGACCCGCGCAAAAACATGACCTTCAACCCCAAAGAATCAATTGACTTCAACGGCAACACAGGTCCGTTCATCCAATACACTTACGCGCGCATCTGCTCCGTGCTCCGCAAAGCCGCTGACGAAGGCATGGTCATCAGCGACTACTCGGCAGTAGTACCCGGCGAAAAAGAAATAGCCCTTATCCAGGCCCTCGCCGACTTCCCCGCCACAGTCCAGGCCGCAGGCCAGACCTACAGCCCGGCACTGATCGCCAACTATGTCTATGACCTTGTCAAGAGCTACAACCAGTTCTATCACGACTGCTCCATCCTCAAGGAAACAGACAGCGCTGTGCGCTCGCTGCGTCTTGAACTCAGCCGCCAGACCGCCCGCGTCATCAAGTCAGGCATGAACCTCCTTGGCATCAACGTACCTGAACGTATGTAAGTCAAATTTGTTTTATAAATAAAAACGATAACCAACTCCTATTAACTGATATGAATTACAACCAGCAGACACCTCCCCCCTACTTCGGCGGAGGCGACAATTACAACAGCTACCACAACTCTCAGCAGCAGGCCGTCCAGACAACTTCGTCAGTAATGAAGCGCGTCTATTTCAAAATGTTCCTCGGACTGCTTGTGACTGCGTTCGTCTCTCTTTTCTGCGCTACCTCATCCGCCTATCTCAGCTTTATGTCTGGCCACCGCATCTTCTTCTGGGGCCTTCTGATCGCAGAAGTAGGCATCGTGATATATCTCTCGACCCGTCTGACCCGCATCTCGTCGGCAACGGCCAACCTGCTTTTCTATGTCTTTGCCGCGATCAACGGCCTGGCTCTTGCCCCGATCTTCTTGGTCTATACCATGACATCAATCGCCAAGACATTCTTCATCTGCGCCGGAACCTTCGGAGCCATGAGTGTCTATGGCTATTTTACCACCAAAGATCTCACAAGCTGGGGCAACTTCCTGATGTACGCACTTATGGGTCTGATCATCGCTTCTTTGGTCAACATTTTCACCAAAAGCACCCAGCTTGACTGGATAATCTCCATCGCAGGCGTCCTGATCTTCATCGGTCTCACCGCATGGGACACTCAGAAAATCAAGCGTATGGCTCTCACAACGCCTCCGGCCTATATCAGCCATCTCGCCACCATCGGCGCACTGAGTCTCTATCTCGACTTCATCAACCTCTTCCTCTATCTGCTCCGCTTCTTCGGAAGCCAGCGCGACTGATAGCGTGTAAACAGACTCTTATCACTGAAATCATATACCTTAATATATAATAATGGCAAAAGTCGTAATCATCGGAGCCGGCGGTGTCGGAACCGTCGTGGCTCACAAGTGTGCCCAGCACCCCGAAGTTTTCACAGAAATAGTCATCGCTTCCCGCACCCGCAGCAAGTGTGACGCCATTGTAGAGGCCATCGGAAAGCCCAACATCAGCTCAGACGTTGTCGATGCCGACAGCGTCCCCCAGCTTGTGGAGCTTTTCAACCGCCACAAACCCGAACTCGTCATCAACGTGGCCCTTCCCTATCAGGACCTCACCATCATGGATGCCTGTCTCATCTGCGGAGTCAACTATCTTGACACCGCCAACTATGAGCCCAAGGACGTGGCACATTTCGAATATTCATGGCAGTGGGCCTACAAACAGCGCTTCGAAGAAGCCGGTCTTACCGCAATCCTCGGCTGCGGATTCGACCCAGGTGTGTCCGGCGTATTCACAGCCTACGCCGCAAAACACTACTTCTCTGACATGCAGTATCTCGACATTGTCGACTGCAACGGCGGTGATCACGGCAAAGCTTTCGCCACAAACTTCAACCCCGAAATCAACATCCGTGAGATCACTCAGAACGGCCGATACTATCAGGACGGCAAATGGGTGACCACCGGCCCGCTTGAAATCCACAAGACACTCACCTATCCCAACATCGGAGAGCGCGAAAGCTATCTTCTCTACCACGAAGAGCTCGAATCGCTCGTCAAGAACTATCCCTCAATCAAGCGTGCGCGCTTCTGGATGACATTCGGTCAGGAATATCTCACACACCTCCGTGTGATTCAGAACATCGGCATGGCCCGCATCGACGAAGTAGACTACAACGGACAGAAGATCGTGCCCCTGCAGTTCCTCAAAGCCGTCCTCCCCAACCCACAGGATCTCGGCGAGAACTACCACGGCGAAACCTCGATCGGCTGCCGCATCGAAGGTCTCGACAAGGAAGGCAAGCACCTCACCTACTACATCTGGAACAACTGCTCTCACGAAGCCGCTTACAAGGAAACCGGCATGCAGGCTGTCAGCTACACAACCGGCGTTCCCGCAATGGTCGGCGCAATGATGTTCCTCACAGGGAAATGGGTAAAACCGGGTGTCAACAACGTTGAAGAGTTCGATCCCGATCCATTCCTCGCAGAACTTGCCAAAGACGGTCTTCCCTGGAACGAGGAATTCAACCTCAACCTTGAAGTAAACGAATAATCAAGCCTGTCAAGACCTGAACCTGCATCATAAACCCCGGACACCGGCGAAAAACCAACGTTTATCACCCTGTCCGGGGTTTACAATTTCATAGTCCTCTCCCGCAGCGTCGTCATGAGATGACACAATCGCCACTCCATTACTACCGAAAATCCAATCCGCCATGCTTAAACATCTGCTGCTCGCAGGCACCATCGTAACCGCTCCGTCAATTCATGGCCACCCCAATGACGGATATACTCTCGACCCCGCCACACAGACAGTCACCGCAGACCGACACGCCTTCCGTTTAGGCCCCGGCACTTTTCTGCTGACAGCCGAAACCGGCGCAACTTCATCGCCCTACATTTTTACCGATGCACTCAAAGCTCTTGAAGCCATCAGCAAAAACTCATCCGGCAACGCAACGCTGCTTGTGACACCGGGAGTTTACTGGCTTGATGACCCCGATGACCCTGCCGTCAGACGCAATCCCAAAAACTCCGGAGCCATTCCTTATGCCGCAGAAATCAGTTGTGACACACTTTCACTCATAGGACTCTCAGAAGATCCGGCCGACATTGTCTTCGCTGTCAACCGCGGCCAGACCCAGGGCGCTCTCGGCAACTACACCATGCTCCACTTCAAAGGCCACAGCCTGATAGCCGAAAACATGACTTTCGGCAACTACTGCAACGTCGATCTAATTTACCCCCGCAATCCATCGCTTAACCGCCCGAAACGCCGCGATGCCATAGTGCAGGCTCAGGTGGGGATCTGCGAGAACACCGACCGTCTCTTTGCTCGCAACTGCCGCTTCATCAGCCGCCTCAATCTCTGCCCTCTATCCGGAGCACGGCGCTCACTCTACAAAGACTGTTACTTCGAGTGCACCGACGATGCCCTCTCAGGCTCAGCTGTCTACCTCGACTGCCGTTTCACATTTTTCAGCGGCAAACCTTTCTACTCCACCGCCTCCACAGGTGCCATATTTCTCAACTGCGACATCCACACCAAAGTCCGTGGCTCACAATATCTCACAAAAGTACCCGGCATGGTGTCAATGATCGACACCCGCTGGACTTCAGACTCGCCCGTAGACATTCAGTGGACACGTGACAGCTCACCCGTCCGCTGCTATCAGAGCGGCATCACACTCAACGGCACAGCAATCACAATTGATGCCAGACGTCCAGAACTCAGCGCTGACATCAGTGACACTCCGCTCCTACGCGCCTACAAAATCTCATCAGGCGGAAAAACCGTCTACAACATTCTGAATCTGCTCGGCGGCACCGACGGCTGGGACCCTCTCGGCCAGTCAGAATCTATGGCAGAACTTGAAAAAGCACTGTCTGCCACCCTTACAGGACTACCCGTGGCTTTAAAAATCGAGACCCCGTCTAAAAAGCTTTCGGCTCAAGGTGACAGCATGCTTCTCAAACCATCATTGCGTCTGTGGGGCGACTATCCGGCCCCGGCATCGCCATCCGGTCTGACCTGGAATGCACCGACAACAGTGCGTCTCTCCGCATCCGGTGCCACGACCGCAGTTGTCAGCGCCAACAGCTTCCCGCGCGAGATGATCTGTGAAATTTCTGCGGTCTCTCCATACGGCCTGACAGGCGCGACATCCGTAACAGTCGATGCATGGCTCAAAACTGCACCGCAGTTCACCTCGACACCGGTTATCACCGCTGACAAGAACACACTGAAACTCGACTACAGCCTCTCAGGCAACAGTCGTGACGACAGCCATATCATCTGGTACAGGTCAACACGTCCCGACCATTCCGACAGTGTGGCCGTTCGTCACGGACGCGGCCTAAGCGCCCGCTCCTACCCGCTGACATGTGCAGACAGAGGCTTCTATATCTCAGCCTCCGTGATGCCGAAAAACGCCGACTCGGAAGAAGGCCACGCTATGGTAGCCTCAATGTCAGCACCGGTCAACACCATCATGCTCCGCTCACTGCAGAAAAGCGAAAAATCAATCGTCACCTCCTTCGCCGAGGTCCCCATCCGAAAAGGCACTCCGGGGCGGCAGGGCTTTTGGCACTTCGACACGTTCAAACCATCGGACACAGCTCTTCACGACTGGACCCCTGACGGATCAGCAGGCTGGTATTACGGCCACGGCACAGATGCAGCAACCGGAATCGGACTCGTGCAGTCAACCAAGGGCGCGCGTCTGTTCTACACCCCTGTGCGTGAAAAATGCCGCAACATGCGTGTCAGCCTCATCGCAGAACCATGCAAAGGTCCAGGGCAGGGATTCGGCAGTGCCACCGGGCAATATATGGACATCTGCATCAAATTCGACCCTGTCTCTCTGACCGGCTACGCCCTGCGCATCGAACGGACGCCAGACTTTAACAAAGCCGTGACATTCACTCTCGTGCAATATTCCAGCGGCGCTGTCAGCCCGATAAGCAAAGCCGTAGCCACAAGCTGCTACCGCAATCCATGTACCATTGTAGTCGAACTGCGCGGAGACCGCCTGACAGCACTGGCCCGCACTGGAGCTCCGGCTGCGGAAGCAGCCGATCCGGCCATAAAACCAGATGTGAGCCTTTCAGCCACTGTGTCTCCGACCGACGGCACATCGCTTGCCATCCAGCACACCGGCTCGGCAGGTGCATCGGCCACCCTGCTGCGCGACCTTGAAGTAAACTGGGACTGACACAGGATTTCAAACCGGACCACATTTCACTTGGGAACACCACGATGAATTTGCAAAATTTATTATCGCGGCGTTCCCAAGTGAATTTTTGTTAGAATCAATCTCCGCAATCGGAATTTAAGGAAAAATTTGGTACCTTTGTATGTTACATTCGAACGAATCTGAAAAAATGCAGAACGAACAAAATATAAAAGTATTAGGCGCCAAAGTCAACAACCTCAAGGACGTTGACGTAGAGATTCCCCGCGGAAAGCTCGTTGTGATTACGGGTGTTTCGGGATCCGGGAAATCATCTCTCGCCTTTGACACCTTATATGCGGAAGGCCAGCGGCGTTACGTGGAAAGCCTCAGCAGCTACGCCCGTCAGTTCATGGGCAAAATGCCCAAGCCGGAATGCAAAGCAATACTCGGACTCCCGCCGGCCATCGCCATTGAGCAAAAAGTCAACACCCGCAACCCGCGAAGCACTGTCGGGACATCGACAGAGATCTATGACTACATGAGGCTTCTCTTCGGGCGTGTAGGTCATACATTCTCCCCCATCAGCGGTGAAGAAGTCAGAAAGCACACCATTGACGATGTGGTCAGATTCGCCATGACCTATCCCGAAGGCTCCCGCATGGCCATAACCGCACCGGTCACTCTGCCTGAAGACCGCAAATTCGCCTCGCAGCTTGACGTATATCTGAAAGCCGGCTATTCGCGTCTGATGCGTGGCGGCGAATTCATTGATATTGACGAACTGCTGACTGAAGTCCGCGCCGCCGGTGATGGTGCAGACTACAACCCGGCCGACTATCAACTGCTCGTAGACCGCCTTGCGGTCTCCTCGGAGGCTGACGAACAGAGTCGTCTGCGCGACTCTGTGGAAAGCGCGTTTTTTGAAGGACGCGACCGATTGAAATTGCAGATCTGGGCTGATGACGGAATCGTGGCCAAGGATTTTTCCCGCGTGTTCGAGGCCGACGGCATGACATTTGAAGTCCCCACTGACATGATGTTCAACTTCAATAACCCTGTCGGAGCCTGCCCAACATGCGAAGGATTCGGCAAAGTTATGGGAATCGACGAACGCCTTGTCATCCCCAACAACACACTCTCCATCTATGACAACGCCGTGGCCTGCTGGCGCGGCGACAAGATGAGCGAATGGAAGAAAGTTTTCATCAGTGATTCCGCCCAATTCGGATTCCCTATCCACAAGCCTTATCTTGATCTCTCGCAGGAAGAAAAAGATTTGCTGTGGCACGGACCTACTGACCGCCAGCTTTCGCAGCCGGGCATAAAACTCACATATGGTGACTTCCCCTCCATAGACCGTTTCTTCAGGATGGTCGACGAAAATCTTTATAAGATACAATACCGCGTCATGAAGGCCCGCTATCAGGGCAAGACCGTATGCCCCGCCTGTCACGGCTCCCGCTTGAAAAAGACAGCATCGTATGTCAAAGTCGGAGGAGCCACCATCGGGGAACTCGTTTCAATGCCTGTCAGCCGTCTGATAGAATTTTTCAGAAACCTCCAGCTTGATGCCTCTGACGCAGCCATAGCCGAACGTCTTCTCAAGGAGATCAATAACCGCATCTCCTATCTGGAAGAAGTCGGACTCGGCTATCTGACGCTCGACCGACTGTCGTCAACCCTCTCCGGCGGCGAAAGCCAGCGCATCAATCTCGCCACATCGCTCGGCAGCAGCCTTGTGGGCTCGCTCTATATTCTTGACGAACCGTCAATCGGACTCCATTCCCGTGACACCGAACGCCTGATCACCGTGCTGAAAAAACTCCGCGATCTCGGCAATACGGTCGTTGTAGTTGAACACGATGAAGAAATCATGCGCGCCGCCGACTATCTTATTGATGTCGGCCCGGATGCCGGACGTCTCGGAGGCCAGATCATCTATCAGGGCAACCCGGCCGAACTTGTGCCGTCGCAAGCCAAAGAGGAAAGTCCACTGAGCTATACCGCGCGCTATCTGACAGGCGCACTGTCAATCCCCGTGCCGAAACAGAGACGCAAGTGGCGTGATTCGCTCGAAGTCATCGGTGCCAAAGAGCACAATCTGAAAGACATTGACGTAAAATTTCCTCTCGGAGTCATGACGGTGGTCACCGGAGTCAGCGGCTCAGGCAAATCCACTCTTGTCCGCGACATCCTTTTCCGGGCTCTCAACCGTCATCTCGGAAACACCGGAGATGCGCCCGGAACCTTCCGCAAACTGCAGGGAGATCTCTCACGCATCAAAAACGTAGAGTTTGTCGACCAAAATCCGATCGGCAAGTCATCTCGTTCGAATCCCGCCACCTACCTCAAAGCATTTGACGAGATACGCAAACTATTCGCATCCACCCAAGGAGCAAAGCAGATGGGCTACTCTGCCTCAGACTTTTCATTCAACTCTGACGGAGGCCGCTGCGAAGAGTGCAAGGGTGACGGATATATCACCATCGAGATGCAGTTCATGGCCGATATCACCATTCCCTGCGAATCGTGCCACGGAAAGCGCTACCAGAAAGAAATTCTCGAAATTGAATATCGCGGCAAGAATATCTATGACATTCTTGAGATGACTATCAATCAGGCTGTGGAATTCTTCGGAGAAGAAGCCGGAGCGCAGGAAAAACGCATTATCAAGCGTCTAAAACCTCTCCAGGATGTTGGCCTCGGATATATCAAGATCGGTCAGAATTCCTCGTCTCTATCAGGCGGTGAAAATCAGAGAGTGAAACTGGCATCTTTTTTCGCAGAGGAAAAACCGGAGCCTACCATGTACATATTTGACGAACCGACAACCGGACTTCACTTCCATGACATAGCCACTCTCATGAAGTCTTTTGACCGCCTTATATCTATGGGTCACACGATTCTGATAATCGAACATAACATGGATGTCATCAAGTGTGCCGACCATGTCATTGACATAGGCCCTGAAGGAGGCGATGCCGGAGGCAACCTTGTGGCAGCCGGCACTCCCGAACAGATCGCCGCAAATCCGGCTTCATACACCGGTCATTTTCTGAAAGAGAAACTGCAGGGAGTCTGAATACAGACACTCCTGCCTTGTGCATCTCTGAAATATTATAATCATTAACTCTTCAACAGACAGCAATATTATGGCAAAAATAGGTGACCGTGTCCGCTTCCTCAACTCAGTGGGTGGCGGCATCATCAAAAAAATAGAAGGAAACATCGCATATGTCGATGACAACGGCTTTGAAACCCCCACTCTTCTGCGCGAATGCGTGGTGGTGGCCGAAGCCGCGACTACAGAAAAGAAAATAGCTCTGACCCAGGATGCCGTCAAACCGGCCGCTCCGCAGTCCCAGCCGCAAAAGGCGGCTCAGAAACCGGAGGAGACTCCGGCTATTGAGGAGACTCCGGAAGGTGAGAAACTCAATGTGGTGCTCGCATACGAACCTGCCGACATAAAACATCTCAACTCCACCACATTTGATGTCTATCTTGTCAACGACTCCAACTATTATCTCTACTTCACATATCTCACACGCGCTGATGAATCCACCGGCTGGACCACCCGCTATGCCGGAATCGTCGAACCTAACATCCAGGTGTTCCTTGAAGAGATCTCCGGAGCCGACCTCCCTTCGATGGACCGCATCGCTGTACAGATGATAGCCTTCAAGTCTGACAAGGAATTTAAGATGAAGGCCCCTGTAGCCGTAGAGACGGCCCTTGACACCACGAAATTTTTCAAGCTCCACTGTTTCCGCAGCAATGTGTATTTTGACAAAGATGTAATCGCTGTAGACATCGTGACCAATGATATTCCACGCAAACGCATGGTGATCGACTCTTCACGTATTGAAGAAGGGATCAAAGCCAAGAATGCCGTTGATCGTCCCGCCCGCAAGCCTGTACAGAAAAAGAGTTCCGACAAACGGGCTGAGATAATTGAAGTAGACCTTCATATATCTGAACTTGTCGACACCACGGCCGGCCTGTCAGCTGCCGATATCCTGAATCTTCAGATCGACGAATTCCGCAAGGTGATGGATGCAAACCTGAAACACAAGGGTCAGAAAATAGTCTTTATCCACGGTAAAGGCGAAGGCGTGCTCCGCGCGGCTCTCATGAAGGAACTTAACCACCGCTACAAAGGTCATACCGTACAGGATGCCTCATTTCGTGAATACGGTTTCGGAGCCACTCAGGTAACCATCTGACACAACCTCAAATCCATAACATCCGTTTACCCATGATTCTATGGTTTTCAGGCACAGGCAATTCCCGGTATGTAGCGGAAATGCTTGCAGCCGAACTGGGCCAGACGTTGCGCAGGCTCACACCGGATCTCCGCAACGGCAGCCTGACACCGGCGCCGCATGACGATACCGTCATATGGGTCTGCCCCGTCTATTCCTGGGGCCTTCCACCCTATGTCCGCGCAATCATTAAAAACGTAGACCTTGGATCAGCACCGTTAATACACCATCTGGTGCTGACCTGCGGTGATGATTGCGGTCTGACAGCCGAGATGTGGCGCAGCGATCTTGCAAAACGTGGCTGGCTGTCAGGACTGGCTTTTTCAGTCACGATGCCTAACAATTACGTCTGCATGAGCGGATTTGATGTCGATACGGCAGAACTCGCACAGCACAAACTGTCAGCCGCATCACTGCGCATCAGAGAAATCGCGCGCTCGATCGCAGATTTCCGGGCAGGCTCCGGAGACTGCCCAAATGAGCCGGATGACGTGGTCCGCGGTCGCTTTGCATGGATCAAAACCAGAATAATCTATCCCTGGTTTGTCCGCCATGCCATGTCGCCGAAACCATTCCGCTACACACGCGAATGTATTTCGTGCGGCAAGTGCGCAGCCATCTGCCCTCTGCGCAACATCAACATGAGCGAGCCTTCAGGCAAATCGACAGACAGCAGTGAGCGCAGGCGCAAACGGCCGGTATGGGGTACAGACTGCGCCTTTTGTCTCGCCTGCTACCATGTGTGTCCACGCCATGCCGTAATGTATGGCGACAAGACCGGCACCAAAGGCCAATACATGAATCCGCAGTCATGACAATCTGAAAATTCCGGTCATTTGAACCAAATCAGGCATATGAGTGTTTATATATCAGACTGATCCAAATCAGTAAATATTAACGCTTATATATATTCAAATCATGGATAAGAAATCTATAAAAGGTACAAAGACCGAACATAATCTTCTCGCATCATTCGCCGGTGAAAGCCAGGCCCGTTCACGCTACACTCTTTTCGCAAAGAAAGCCCGTGAAGAAGGCTACGAACAGATAGCCCGCATCTTCCTGATCACCGCCGAGCAGGAACTCAGCCATGCCGAACTTTTCTTCTCTCGCCTTGAAGGCGGTGTGGTGACAATCAATGCCGGTTATCCCGCGGGCATGGTGGCCGACACAATGACCAACCTCCGCGAGGCTGCTGCCGGCGAACGCGAGGAATGGAGCGACCTCTACTCTTCATTTGCCTCTACAGCTGAAGAAGAAGGCTTCAAGGACATCGCAGCTCTCTTCAAGATGGTGGCTAAAGTCGAAATCGAACACGAACAGCGCTATCTCCGCCTTCTCGAACGCCTCACCAACGGTCAGGAATTTTCAGGCGAAGAAGAGGAAGAATGGCAGTGTATGCACTGCGGTTATGTCCACAAAGGCAAATCGGCGCCCAAACGCTGTCCGGTATGCGGCAAAGAGCAAGGCTACTTTGAGCGCAAAGCCGAAAACTATTGATCATACGAGCTTTATACACTTCTCCAATCCAAATAGCCAAGGACTGTATCGGCGTTCTATCCCGATACAGCCCTCTTTTTATATTCAAACTCATGCTGACTTACAGGGAGGAGGTCAATATGAAAGTTATCCGAGAAGCGGAGCAAACAAACATAGGAGCGGGCATGTTATAAATTCAGAAACGCTTAACGCGATTTCCTATTTTTGAAAATTTCTATAACTATGGAAAATCCTTTGTTTAAGATTCCTTATGGTCTCTATATCGTCACCGTGAATGCTGACGGACGAGACAACGGTTGCATCTCCAATACTTTTGAGCAAGTGACATGCACACCGGCCCAGGCTTCTGTGTGTCTCAACAAAAGCTCCCTGACATGCGAGATGATTGAAAAGGCCGGAGCTTTCACTGTGTCTGTAATCAGCGAAAACGCAGATTTCAGTCTGTTTGAGCGTTTCGGCTTCAAGTCGGGCCGCGAGGTAGACAAGTTTAAAGATTTCGCCGACGTAAAGCGCCTTGACAATGGCACTTTGGCGGTGACATGCGGCACCAACTCATATTTCAGCGTGAAAGTCGCGCAAAAGATTGATCTCGGCACCCACATGATGTTCATAGGCGAAGTGACCGAAATGGCGGTGCTTGACGATGTGGCATCAGCCACATATAATTATTATCAGGAGCACATTAAACCACAGCCCGCACAGCCGTCAGCTGCCGGATCGGCCCATACGGTTTGGCGATGCAAGGTCTGCGGCTACGAATATGTCGGTGACGAGATTCCGGCTGATTTTATCTGTCCGATCTGCAAGCATCCGGCATCTGACTTTGAGAAAGTCACCATCACCGACAATGTGGCTGACAATCCTACAAACCCGTATTCCGGCACAAAGACTGAGAAGAATCTTCAGGAAGCTTTCGCCGGCGAAAGCATGGCACGCAACAAGTACACCTACTTCGCTTCAGTTGCACGCAAAAACGGATTCGAGCAGATCGCCGCGATTTTCGAACATACTGCAGCCAACGAGAAAGAACACGCCAAACTGTGGTGCAAGGCTCTCGGCGGTGTCAGTCAGGACACGGCCGTAAACCTGCAGCATGCAGCCGAGGGTGAAAACTATGAATGGACCGACATGTATGACCGTTTTGCAAAAGATGCCGATGCCGAAGGATTTCATGATCTTGCAAAACAGTTCCGCGGAGTGGCAGCCATAGAGAAGACCCATGAGGAGCGTTACCGCAAACTGCTGGAAAACGTAGAGGCTCACGAAGTATTCCGCAAGAGCGGTGTGACAGTCTGGGAATGCCGAAACTGCGGACACATCTGCATCGGTACCGAAGCTCCGGAAGTCTGCCCTGTCTGCTTCCACCAGCAGAGCTACTTCGAGGTGAGAGCTGAAAATTATTGACCCTCTCTTCGGCTACAAAGTCAGCCTAAATCGGCTGGCAACAACGTATTTCCCTAAAACAACAATCGTGAATCAGCCGCGGCTGATTCACGATTGTTGTTTTATAGGTTGTCTGACAAAAATTTAACGTTCTGCACGCATCGGATTCGAGAGGAAGTCCTCGTAAGCGAGACGGATGCCGTCAGGCAGCTCAGTTGAATAAGTCCAGCCAAGAGCGGCGGCTTTCGACACATCAAGCAGCTTACGCGGAGTACCATTGGGTTTTGTGGTGTCCCAGACAATGCGGCCGGTATAGCCCACGGTCTTTGCAACCAGCTCCGACAGTTCTTTTATTGACAGCTCCTTGCCACTGCCGGCATTGACGGTCTCGTTGCCAGAATAGTTGTTCATCAGGAACACACACAGGTTGGCAAGATCATCTACATAAAGGAACTCGCGCAACGGCGATCCGTCGCCCCAGCACACTACCTCTTCCAGACCGGCCTCTTTTGCCTCATGGAAACGGCGGATCAAAGCCGGGAGCACGTGTGAATGGGTAGGATGATAGTTGTCATTGGGCCCGTAGAGGTTGGTAGGCATGACAGAGATATAGTCAGTTCCGTACTGGCGGTTGAGATATTCGCAATATTTGAGACCGGAAATCTTGGCAAGTGCATAAGCCTCGTTGGTCTGTTCGAGCGAAGATGTCAGCAGGCAGCTTTCGGGCATAGGCTGCGGAGCAAGACGGGGATAGATGCACGATGATCCAAGGAATTCGAGTTTCTTGACACCATTGCGCCAGGCTGCGTGGATCACGTTCATCTCCAGCATCATATTGTCATACATAAAATCAGCGAGCGCAGACTGATTGGCTTCTATGCCACCGACTTTAGCGGCTGCAAGAAACACATAGTCAGGCTTTTCAGCCGCAAAAAATTTATTGACGGCCTGCTGGTTGATCAGGTCGAGCTGCGAGTGCGTACGTGTGATGATATTGTTGTATCCCTGACGTTTCAGCTCACGGACAATAGCCGAACCTACCATGCCGCGATGGCCTGCTACATAAATCTTTGAATCCTTTTCCACAATTAAAATCTATTTATGTGTTGTTACCTATTATTAAGATATGAGTGTTTAAGTTGAAAATCAGCTGATAGCCAGCACATTCAGCACAAAACACGATCGAGGCTGCCATGCCTCCGGAAATTCAACGCAAAATAACAAAAATTTATTCTATCCGGCAAATAATCAGCCAGTGAAAATCAAAAATCCCCCTGCCCGGATTGCGGGCAGAGGGGCTGAAATCGTTTTTATGTCTGCTTCTTGTGGCTTAACAGTTGTTATGAAACACCCTCTTAGAGCACACCCTGAGCCATCATAGCACGAGCCACTTTCATGAAACCGGCCACGTTGGCACCACGGACATAGTTGATGTAGCCGTCTTCCTCAGTGCCATATTTCACACACTGCTTGTGGATTTCGGTCATGATATCCTGAAGTTTGCGGTCGACTTCTTCGGCGCTCCATGAGAGTTTCTGTGAGTTCTGGGCCATTTCGAGTCCTGAAACAGATACACCGCCTGCGTTTGCAGCCTTGCCGGGAGCATAGAGGATGCGGGCTTTCTGGAATTCACGGATCGCATCGGGGGTGGAGGGCATGTTTGCACCTTCGCTGACAGCGATACAGCCGTTTGCGATGAGAGCGTGGGCATCGTCACCGTCAATTTCGTTCTGAGTGGCAGAAGGCATGGCGATGTCGCAGGCCACGTGCTGCCAAGGGCGTTCGCCTTCAAAATACTGGCATTCGTATTCCTCGGCAAACTCGCGGATTCGTCCGCGATAGATATTCTTGAGTTTGAAGATATAGTCAAGCTGTTCCTGAGAGAGGCCGTCGGGCACGTAGATTGAGCCATCGCTATCACTCATTGAAACCACTTTGGCTCCGAGCGAGAGAAGTTTTTCAGCTGTATAAGTGGCTACATTGCCGGAACCGGAGATTGCCACGCGCTTGCCTTCGATGCTGAGGCCACGGGTCTTGAGCATCTCAAGGAGGAAGTAGACGTTACCATAGCCTGTAGCTTCCGGGCGGATGAGCGAACCACCGAATTCATAGCCCTTGCCGGTGAAAGTACCGGTGAACTCGCGGGCCATCTTCTTATATTCGCCGAACATATAGCCTACCTCACGTCCGCCAACACCGATATCACCGGCGGGCACATCAGTGTCAGGACCGATCTGACGCCACAGTTCCTGGATGAAAGCCTGGCAGAAGCGCATCACTTCCATGTCGCTTTTGCCACGGGGCGAGAAATCGCTGCCGCCTTTGGCTCCACCCATAGCGAGAGTGGTCAGAGAGTTTTTGAAAGTCTGTTCGAATGCAAGGAATTTGAGAATCGAGAGGTTGACCGAAGAGTGGAAACGGATGCCTCCTTTGTAAGGACCGATCGCATTGTTGTGCTGAACGCGATAGCCCATGTTATTGTGAACCTTGCCCTTGTCATCGACCCATGATACGCGGAATGCGAAAATACGATCAGGAATGCAAAGGCGCTCAATAAGATTGTAGCGTTCGAATTCAGGATTTTCATTATAGACATCTTCAATCGAGGTCAATACCTCTTCCACTGCCTGGATGTATTCCGGCTCATTGGGGAAACGACGCTTCAGATCGTCAATTACGCTTAGTGCATTCATACCTAATATGGAAAATATATTATTGGAATTTATTATCTATAACACTTCTTTCACGACAAAATGAAAGATTAAATTTCTTTTTCGCTACAAAGTTACACATATTTCATCATTTTCCAAAACTTTTGCTATAAATAACAACGGCTTGTCAATTTTTATATTTTTCGTCCATTACGACGATTTTGCGTAACTTTGCATCATTAAACCAATTATCCTGACTCTCTAAAAACTCTAACCGCCTATAGATCATGGCTTCATTCTCCATTATCTCACCTGCCTTCTCGACGCGCAAGGCTGTTGTAAAGGTCACACGGAAATTCTACACCTTCTGCAATCTGCTTATCGTTCTCAATGCTCTTGCATTTGGACTGCTTACCGACATTTCTATCGCCGACCGCATCGGGCCGGAACTCGAATCGTTCTGCGACCTGAGCATACTGATCTTTATTGTCGAGCTTATGATCAGGCTCTCGCTCGAAAAAGGTCGCTTCTTCACAGGACGCAACCGCTACTGGAACTGGTTTGACACAATAATAGTCGTGCTGTCATCTGCCGCACAGTTAGGCACATTCTCCTCCTTCCGTGTGTTCAGAATATTCCGTGTGTTCCGCCAGCTCAACATCCTCCGTGTGGTCCGTTCGGCCGACAAACTTAAACTTATTGTCGAAGCCATCTTCAATGCGATTCCCGGCATGCTATGGACCACCATATTGTTTGTCATTATCATGTACACTTATGCACTTTTAGGCTCGACTTTCTTTGGCAACGAGTTCCCTGACTGGTTCGGCAACGTATGGCGCTCCATGTATTCTCTCTTCCAGATCATGACTCTGGAAAGCTGGTCGATGGGTATAGCACGTCCGGTTATGGATATCTATCCTGCAGCATGGGTCTATTTTGTGACTTATGTGCTGATAGCGTCCTATGTTATTCTGAACATCGTGGTCGCTCTCGTGGTGAGCTCGCTTCAGGAAGTAACTGCTAAAAACGAAGCCAAGAAATCACAAATGCTATCAAGAGACGCACTCCGAGAGGAAATGGAAAAACTCCAGCGACAGATCGATGTGGTCAATGACATGCTGAAAAATTCAAAATAATCCGTCTGCGGAGGATATTTTTACCACCTTATTATATATAAGAGGACATAATTATATATAAGAATTGTCGGATACTGCATCATCAGGTCTGCCGTGTCAAAAGAAATTTATTTTCTTCCTCTGTCTGTGGCTTCAGCGGGCAGAAAGAGCGCAGATTGTCTTCGAGATGCTCCATATAGGTCATTCCGCTCAACACAGTCAGCACTCCGGGCCATGTTCCGGCAAAGCGGAAGGCCCATGAAGCCACGCTCCGTTCAGACTCAGCCTGTTTCAGACGGCTCACCACATGGTCATGAAGATTCGACAGACGGCCGCCGAGAAGCGGTTCCATGATTATGGCCGGAATGCCACGCTTCTCCAGTTCGCCATAGAGATATTCCGCATCGGTATTGCCCGGATTGATTTCCTTGGCATGATGCCAGTCGAGATAGTTGAGCTGAATCTGCACAAAATCCCATTTATATTCGTCATGGCGCGACAGCAGGTAATCAAATACCTTTATGTCACCATGATACGAAAATTCAAGATTGCGGATGCGTCCGGCTTCACGCTCCTTGAGTAGAAAATCAAGGATACCGTTGTCCATGTAGCGGTTTTCAAACTCTCGCATTCCGTCAGTTCCCATTCCGATGGCATGGAGGAGCATATAATCAATGTAGTCGGTCTGTAACTCTTTCAGAGAATTGCATTTCGGAATCCGGGAAATTCAAAATCTCCCGTAATCGAGCAGGAGGTAAACACTTGATGATTAGTGTTTGCCTCCTGCTCGATTTATATGTCACATTATACCCAATGTCCACAAGTGCGGGCCAGCACTTAGAGCCGGTTCGACAACAAATGCAAAGGCCGGGAAAGAAAGTTAGCTTTCGATTGCATCTTTTTTTTTGCTTCTTGCACGCTTTGAATCAGTCGTGTACATCAAGTACAATCCTGATTCGGCAGTGCACAATCTGCTGAAAAATCTGCAGCCCAGACGTTAACAGTTATTGTCGAACCGGCTCTTATTTACCGAAGCTGTGGTGATGGGAGATTATGGCTTCGCTCAGCAGACTGTAGATTTCTTTTGACTGACCATCAAGAACAGATAGATGCTTGTTGACTATAGCCAAGTCGCCCCTGACAGCCGGGCCGGTCTGCCCCTTTTCAGGAGATACAGCGAATGCTTTTTTTAGAGTCTCTTCAAGCAGCGGATGCAAAACCTCAAAGGGCAAGTCTTCTTTTTTAAGCAATTCCGAGGCGATGGTCCACAGATAGTTCGTAAAGTTGCAGGCAAACACAGCCGAGATGTGCATCATCCGTCGAGTATGACTGTCGGCATGGTAAATATGCGAAAACACCGGTGTGGCAAACCTACGGATCTCTTCTTCAACGCCGGAAGTGCATCCCTCTATAAACAGAGGCACTTTCGAAACATCGACCTCCACACCTTTGGAAAACGTCTGCAACGGATAGAACACGCCATAACGTTCCGACATTGGCGCCAAGACCTCCATTCCGACCGAGCCGGAAGTGTGAAGCCACAGAGCATTGCCCCTTTTCGGCATACGGCTGACAAGCGGACCTATGGCATCATCCACGAGACTGACAAGATAGACCTCAGCATCATCACAGATAGCTGCTTCTGAATCAATTGCTTGAGCATTCTGCAATTTGCGTGTCAACTCACGCGCCGACTGCAATTTACGACTATAGACCTGCACCACCGCTCCGACTCCTGAACTTTCAATAGCCGGTGCGAGATGCGAGGCCACATTCCCGGCCCCTATAACAACTATGCGCAACGGAGCGGAGGCATCAGAATTTACCGATGTGCACATTCTCCCATTTCAGTTTTTCAAGATCCTGAAGTTTGCGAACCTCGTCTTTATGCCCGAATGTCAGCACACAAACTACCGGGCATGTTTCGGGAATGCCAAGCAGCTCCTGAACATACTCTTCTGAAGGGGTTCCGTCAGCCGTAAAGCGCCCATGCACCTGAATCCAGCATGAACCAAGGCCGAGCGCCTGTGCCTGCAGCTGCATATAAGAAGCAGCTACGGAACCATCCTCAACCCACGGTTCGGTAGCTGTACTGTCAACCGCAACCACAACAGCAAGCGGACATTTGGCTATCGGAGCCGCACCCATCGGCTTGCACTGGGCGAGACGCTCAAGCATGTCAGGCTCTTCCACAACAACAAAGTGCCAGGCGCGCGCAGATTTCGATGTGGGAGACAGCAAGCCTGCTTCCAGAATGAGTTTTACTTGTTCGGGATCTATTTTTTCTGTGGTGTAGCGGCGTATGCTGCGACGCTCCACGAGCATTTGATTGAAGTTCATGGATTGAATAATATATAATAATGTAAGAGGGGATTTAAAATCAGTTACTATCGGCGACACACCCACACTGACGGATAAGTCTTGGATATGTAAGCCGAAAGCCGATGGGCCTCTTCTATAGTCGGAGCCGATGCGACATAGATGCGGTAATTCCCGGCCATCTCGATCACACGCAGGGATATATCACCCACATAATATATGTGGCGGTTGGCTGATGCCAATGTGGAGAACGAGCCGACAACAAGCAGATAGCGCTGCGGCGCTTCTTCCGTCTGCTCTGCCGCACAGTCAGACTGAGCCATATCAGGCTGCTCTGCCGGCATTGCGATATTGAGCACTATTTCGCGGGACACATCCTCATCAGCAGCTACCTCAAAAACCGGAGCCGACTGCTCAATGCGCGAGCTCAGTCCGGTGTCAAGCGAAGCCGAGTTTACCTTTGGTCCGTTTATAAGACCGGTGGTGGAATAGAGTATCCCAAGCGCCACCATAACAACAATAAAAGACGCAACTATTTTAAGCGGGGCGGGTATTGCCACAATTCTCTGACGGGCGCAAGCCCCACCATCTTCTGTGGAGTCATCTGAAACCAGAGGACAGCAATCCACAGACGCAAAACTTTTACACAATCTGAGAGGCAACGAATCTGCCGCAGGCTCAAATACGGGGTATTCGGCGCTTGCTCCACGCATAAGCATTCCTAATCTACCCAAAGGAAACTCCCCGGCCACATCAAGCTGATGATGAAGAGAGGCCACTTCAGTTTCGAGATCCATTTTGGCGGCTGACAAGGAAATCCCATTGCGCCGCGAAATGCTCCCTATGAGCATCGCATCATTGTGGCGCACTTCCGGATTAAACCCGACAGTGCGCGAAGGCGGCATAAACACGTGGCGCCGCGAGTCATAGCGCGCGCCCTCATCATTAACGATGAACGCGCCAAGCCCCGGCACGACCACGCAGTCATGATGCAGGAGCAGGAATTCTATATGTTGCGCTATGTCAATCACGGCGCAAAGTTACATAAAATTCCCCGCTCCTGCAAATATGAATCAAGCAAGAATCACTTCTTACTTCTCATTATTTTTGTCGAGATCCACAGCATCGAAATTCAGCTTGTCTTTCATTTCTTCATCAGCGGTCATGATCACCGGCCGCTTGCCGTTGACAGTCACATTCTTGAGTTTCACATCCGGATAATTGCAGCGGAAAATATCCGATTCAGCCTTTACAGTCACGTTCTCAAATTCGAAATTTTCGACCTTGTCATCAGGATTAGCCGCAATAACTCCAAGACCGTTGCATTTCAGATCGATATTTTTGATCGAAATATTGCGTATCAGCCCCACAGGCTTCTCATCCGTGCCTTCCAGCGAGAAAAACTGCTTCCACGGAAGCACCTCCACAACCGAACCACAGCGGCCGGTAACATTTTCAATTCTGATATTTTCATATACCTGATATGTGTCCGGGCGCATCTTCAGACGCAGCAGCGAACAGTCGTTGTCAAGACGGCAGTTGCGCAAAACCACATTATTCGCATGAACACACTCGCTTCCAAGAGTCAGAGTACCGTGGAGATTCGGGCCAAAGACGCAACCCTCGACCAGAACATCGGTCACGCTGTCATTTTCATGAGACTTATGGGCAAAAACGCCCTTGCCGCCCTTCAGACAGACGCCATCGTCATCGCAATTGAGATAACAGCCCCTAACGATCACTCTATGACAACCGTCAAGATCTATCGCATCGCTGCTCGGAGCTCTGACAGGCTCACGCGGCGCCTGCACCTCGCAATTCTCCACGATCAGATCATTACACAGATAAAAATGCGAAGTCCAGAATGCCGAGTTAATCATACGCACACCGCTAAGCCGGGCGTTGTCGCACCCCCACAGAAAAACAAGGCGCGGGCGGCGCACTTCAAGGTTGGTCCAGCTGCGGTTTTCCTCACGGGCCCGTTCAACATTATCCCAGAACTGCACCCAGAATTTATAACCGTTGCCATTGATTGTGCCGGGGCCGTTTATTTCAAACCCGTCAACATGGTAGGCATTGATAAGCGCCGCATGATAATAGATGCTGCGACCCTCCATTCGAGATGGAATAAGCGGATAATCCTCTATATTGTCCGACCCTTTGATCACCGCGCCTTCCTCCAGACGCAAAGTAGTGCCCGGCTTGAAAAATAGAGCGCCGCTGAAAAATGTCCCCGGAGGCACGATGATCTCTCCACCACCCATAGTCTCAGCCTTATCGATCACACGCTGGATCGCAGCCGTCTGCACTACGGTGCTATCGTTGGCCACTCCATGATCAGTCAGCTTAAATCTTGGCGCAACCTTTTCGCCCTTGAACACACGGTCAAGAAATCCGACTGCCCGTTCAACAGTGGTCTCGAACCAGGGATGGAAAAACCAGAAAGTGTGAACATCAACAGGTATGCGGTGTCGTTCGGTATAAATACCAATAGAATCATATACAGCCACCAGCTCATCACGGCCATCGCTATACCGTGGGAGACCACTGTTAATAAAGCAGACGGGAGCCGACTTGGGAGTAATCCACAACAAGGCCGAAGCCTCTTTCCAATTTTCTGGAGAATCTTTATAGAGTCCTCCGAGCCATTTTGCGTTCACAGGCAGTTCCCCCTTCTTCTGAAGGCGCTCTTCCGCATCCGCAATATTAGACTCCGAGACAAAAGTCGCGATGCCGTCCATGCTGATAACAGCCTGCACATCGCTTGAAGTCTTACGCCACTGTCCTTTCCCCTCATGACGCCTGGAGCCGTTGGTCACACCGGCAAGAGTGGCAAGCTGCGCACCGGCCGAACACCCAGACACCGCAATGCGATCAGGATCAATACCGTATTCCGCCGCATGAGCCCTTACCCAACGTATTGCCGTCTTAACATCATGCAAGCCTGCGGGATAGACAGCTTCCGGAATCAGCCGGTACTCTACGGGTATTGTCACATAGCCGTTTTTAGCAATCTGCTGCGCCATAGGCACCTGCAAACTCTTGTCACCGGAATTCCATCCACCACCGTGGATCATCAGCAGAGCCGGATAAATCTTTTCATCATCCGGACGGAAAATATCCACATGGAGATCACGGCGGCCGTAAGGAGTTTTCGGGAGGGTCGAATAAACCACATCGCGATACTCCCTGACGCCGGCTGGCAATTCAGGCAGGGCAAGGACTGCCTCCGGATGGTATTTCCGGATTTTTTTATTGGTGGAATATGCCGTAAAAGATGTGTCACGCGGAATTTCCGGAGCCTTGCTCCATCCGACAAGCGATGACATAAGACAGGCAGCAAATACAACTGTAGCCTTTTTCATATCCATTCTGTTTTTTTTAAATTCTGATTAGCGCTTAATCACTTTATCTGTAACCACCTTGCCATTACTGTAACGGATACGGCGGATATTCAACCCGTCGGCAGGCTCCAAAAGGTGCACACCGCGCAGGTCATAATACTCAATACTTTCGATTTCCGACCCTACAAACGCATCTTCAATCCCGGAATCAACGCCTTTACATGCAGGATAATATTCATCAACCGCATCGACAGCGCCCTCATTGCCGGCTTTCATGATTTTCTCAACGAGCGAATTCAGATATACTTCAAGATTGGTGTACCATCCCTTTTCAGTATCCAGCGTATATTTCGCACCGTCAGAAGCATCATCAGGATCAAGGCCATTGGCAATTTCCCAGTCATCAGGCATGCCGTCGCCATCGGTGTCAAATCCGGCCGGACGCACATTCTCCGGCAACTCCGGGAAACTTGCTGTCTTAGGATTGGCTTCGCCATCCGGATCATTTATAAAATCAAGAATTCCTTTAGTATTTGAAGTAGGATATTTTTTGTCATCCTTTACATAGGCCACATCACCATAATAAGTCACAGTCCCGGTGCGGGTTTCTTCCATATAACGGGCATCGACAGCATCACGATAAAGACTCGATCCGGAATAAGCCATAACCTTTTCATATGCGTCCACAGCCGAGTGGGTGGTGACTTCTCCCGGATCAACCTGCTCGTCGAGCTTAAGCTTCACACAATCAACACCTGAAATGCTGACATATGTCACGTTTTCTCCGAACTGATGACCGGCATCAGGGATATAGCGATCTTCACCGATCATTTTCAGGCCGCTGTCATATTTAACCCCGGACCAGTCATAATTTTCCGGGGAAGATGCCGCAGCCATATAATTCCCGCTCACATAGTAGCGCGATGAAAGGCCATAAAGCTCAGGGTGCTTCGAATCGGCATTTCCGGATGTTGCAACCGACACCTGAGTGACAGTGGTTTTGTTTTTGGTGCCAGGTCCGGCCTTATAATAATTGTTCACCATATTTATATAACCGCCACCGGGGCCTCCATAACATGCCGTACCGGTACCCCAGTTATACATAAGGCAATTCCTGAAATCCACACGTTCGGCATCGACAGCTGAAGAATACTTGCTTGTATCATATCCGGTCCATCCATAGCGTGAACCATTGAAACGCGGCGCTCTGTTCTGCACATGCGCTATAAAATTATGATGGAACGACGCATTCTTTCCGCCCCATATGCCACCATAACTATGAGCGCCCTTGGTATGTCCGGGGTTTGCGAGTCCTTCTCCAAGAGCACACCACTGCATGGTAAAATCACGGTTATCATAGAACGAAGCGATTTCGTCAATGCTCCATGAAAACGAGCAATGGTCAAGCAGCAGATTTTTCCTGTTGCGTTCCCATATGGCATCAGCTCCGTCATTTGTATCTCTGACCTGCGAACGACGCGAGCGAATGAAACGGACAATGATATTGTCGCCACTCATCCGTAGAGTGTAATATCGCAAAGTGATACCACCCTCCGGAGCAGTCTGGCCTGCAATAGTAGTATTTTTGGAAATTTTAAGATCCGCTGCAAGATCAATATAACCACTTACGTCAAACACTATAGTCTTTGTCCCGCTTTGATTCAAAGCCCATCGGAGCGAACCTTCAGCCGGATTGTTGGCATCGTCTGTAAGATTGGTCACATGAATGACTTTTCCGCCACGGCCTCCGGTTGTATAACGGCCATGACCTTCAGCGCCCGGAAAAGCCGGAGCCTGAGCGGAAACTAAAGAATGTCCTGATGCCAGCAGCAATAACAGAACTGAGATTGTTACTTTTTTCATTATAAGTTCATTGTGCTCCATCAGCACAAGTTTTCATGGTTTGGAACTAATTTTAGCGCAAAATTAGTAAAAATCAGCCATTATCCTGTGGCTGCAACCTCGAATTTAGACTTATTTAAATTTATCCGAAACCCGCGGGATAGATGCGGAGACATACAGCTGCGGAGACATACGCAGATTTTAAGATGATTCGATTTGATCTTTTAGCAAAAAGTTGTAATTTTGTGGAGATGGAATAAACCCTCCTAATCCTAACCTCATTATCGTGAAACAAGTAAAGGATTTCATAATCATCGATAATATCAGCATAAACGACAGTTATTCCAAGCTGATATTATCGCCGGCTGACGGAGCCATTCTGCCAGTCATTCTGCCGGGACAATTCGTGCAGGTAGCAGTCGAAGCCCCGGATGTGTTTCTGCGCCGTCCGATATCGATCAACGATGTAGATCGTGAGTCAAACACTCTGACCCTGCTTGTCAGAAATGCCGGACGCGGCACAGCCGCCCTTATCGGCATGAAAGCCGGAGAAAAACTTAACATTCTGCTTCCGCTCGGCAACGGGTTTACCACCGAATGTAAAGCCGGATCACGGCTACTCCTCATAGGTGGCGGCGTCGGTGTCGCACCCCTGCTCTATCTCGGACGCGAGCTCAAGGCCAAAGGCCACCATCCGGAATTTCTCTTGGGTGCGCGTTCGGCAGGCGACCTGCTGTCACTTGACGAATTCCGCAGCATCGGCCCTGTACACATCTGCACCGAAGACGGATCGGAAGGCATAAAAGGCCTCGTCACCACACACCCCACGCTAAACGAAAGCTATGAGCATTATTATTGCTGTGGACCGGCGCCGATGATGAAAGCCATAGCGTCCATAGCCTATAAAAACGGCACAAACTGCGAAGTCTCACTTGAAAACATGATGGCATGCGGTCTCGGCGCCTGCCTGTGCTGTGTAGAGAAAACAGTCAAAGGCAATGTGTGCGTCTGCACCGAGGGCCCTGTGTTCAATATCGAATCCCTTACCTGGAATCAATAAAAATGGCAAATCTATCAGTCAACATAGGAAAGCTCCAGCTTTCAAACCCGGTGATGACCGCATCAGGCACTTTCGGCTATGGCGAAGAATTCACTCCGTTCATAGACATCAACCGCCTCGGTGCATATATAATAAAAGGTACTACCCTCAACCATCGTGAAGGCAATGACTATCCACGCATGGTCGAAACTCCGTCAGGTATGCTCAACGCGGTAGGGCTGCAGAACAAAGGTGTGGACTATTTCATCGAACATATCTACCCGCGCATCTGCAGTCTCGGATCAAAACTGATTGTCAACGTCTCCGGCGCAAATGTCGATGACTATGCCGAGACAGCCCGCAGGCTTCACGGCCTCGATGATGTAAGCGCCATTGAAGTCAACATTTCGTGTCCGAACGTGAAGGAAGGTGGAATGGCTTTCGGCACTACCACAAACGGCGCGGCAGAAGTAACCCGCGCCGTGCGTCAGGCTTACCCTGACAAGACACTCATTGTAAAGCTTTCGCCCAATGTAACATCCATAGCCGACATCGCCAAAGCTGTTGAAGCCGAAGGAGCCGACTCGGTCTCGCTCATCAACACCCTTATGGGCATGTCGATTGACGTAGAGCGTCGTAAGCCTCACCTTTCAACAGTCACCGGCGGTCTTTCTGGCCCTGCGGTACGTCCGGTGGCAGTGCGTATGGTCTGGCAGGTGGCCAAAGCAGTCAGCATCCCGGTGATCGGCCTCGGAGGCATCATGAATGGCCGTGACGCCATCGAATTCATGCTTGCCGGAGCCACTGCTGTTGAAATCGGCACAGCCAACTTTATAGACCCAGCAGTCACAATGAAAGTCATTGATTTCATGGAAGACTACTGCATCCGTCATGGGATCAATGACATAAACGAAATCGTCGGCTGCATCTGACATAACAATCAACCCGAATGAAAAATTTCCGTATCTCTCTTCTTCTCCTTGGAAGCTTAGCTGTGGCATCCTGCAGCCATCTGAGCAAGGAAGCCCGTCAGATTATCGGCACATATTACAACCCTGAGTTGTCACAGACTGAACCCGTGATGCAACTGCGCAAGGATGCCACCTGCACAGTCACCGCGATGAAACCGGGTGTGCTCACATACAGCGTGGACGGCAACTGGGATGTGGCCAATGACTCTCTGATCATAGAACTCACCCCCGGCTCCATTCACTTTGACGGAGACAGCACTCTGATCGGAGATATTCCGACACGAGTGGCTCGGAAAATAATTTCACACAATGACTTCTCTCTTCAGCTTGAAAGCGGCGGAGTAAGCTACCTCTTCCAGCGCCGCAATGAATGACAACCACCTAATGTCTCACTCAGAATCTTTACAATGGCACACAACCTGAAATATCTTCTGGCAGTAACTATTGTCGGATTGTCGCTGTCAACCAGTTCGTGTGGCAAAGGCCATTCGGTTTCCGATCAGTTTGCCGCAGCGGAAATAGCTATTGCCGATGAAGACATGAATGCAACCCGCGACATCTGCAACGGCATCATGACCTCCGCCGAAAAAGAGGGAATCGAAGCCTCTGACTATGCCCGGCTTTCAATACTCTATATGCAGCTCAATGACCGTACGGACAATCCTGATGACATCCAGCTGGCTGCCCGCTGCTATCGGGAGGCTTTCAAACTGAATGCAGATTCGGCTCAGAATTTCTATCGTATGCTCCCGGTAGAGCAGGAAAAATACGCCATGACCCTATCTACCATAGTCCATGCGCTGGACAATCCGCGCGAAATCCCATCGGATCATGACTGGGAAGTTCCGGCCACTGAAATTGGCAAAGTCACTGATCCGGCCGTTGTCGATTCCATCAATCAGGACTGCGGACATATCCACTGAAACAACATATCCTATGACAGCCTCGCCGGCCCCCTTGGCCGGCGAAAGCATTAAACATAATCTTTTTTAAACGCCTCTGAATTTGGACTGGAAAGATCTGTTATCCCAGAAAATCGCATCAGGCGAGATAGACCGGGAAGAGTTTATTGAAGAAAAGCCGACCCAGGCAAAAGAGCCTGAGACCATTGAAGTAATTCTTGACAAGAAAGGGCGCAAAGGCAAAACCGCCACTCTTGCGGTCGGGTTCAAATGTGACGAGAACAGGCTCAAAGAAATTGCGTCGCAACTGAAATCGCGCCTCTCAACCGGCGGATCGGCCCGCTGTGGAGAGATTCTCATCCAGGGCGACCGCAAAGAAGAGTTGAAAAAACTTCTCTCTGAAATGGGCTATAAGGTCAGATAAAACCATAGCTCTCCATCCACATCATACACTGCAAGCACTTCCCTGTTTCCTCCTTTCAATGATTAACATCTACAAGGCTTCGGCCGGTTCCGGAAAGACATTTACCCTTGCCCGTGAATATATCAAACTGCTTCTCGGCAGAAAAGATGAATCAGGCAGATACCATCTGCGCAAATCTGCAAGCGGATCACACAGATCCGTGCTGGCCATCACGTTTACCAACAAGGCCACAGAGGAAATGAAAATTCGAATCATCCATGAACTTGCCGTCATTGCCGGACTGGAGAAAGGCTGGACCAAGACGAGCCCCTATGAAGCTGATCTGTGTGCTGCATTCCGCTGCACATCCGAAGACCTGAAAGCCGCAGCCGCCACTGCATTGCGCGGCCTGCTCTACGATTTCAACTTCTTCAGCGTCTCGACCATCGACTCCTTCTTCCAGCTCATATTGCGGTCATTCGCACGCGAAGCTGAAGTGTCAGGCAACTACGAACTTGAGCTTGATGACAAGGGTGTGATAGGAATGAGTGTTGACAAACTGCTCCAAGACCTCAACCACGGGGAGCAGACCGCCCGCACGAATTATCTCATCAACTGGCTTTCCAATTACATGACACATCTGATCGAGGACGGGCGCACGTTCAACATATTCAACCGCAGTTCATATATTCACCGTGATCTTATTTCATTCATCAACGACATCACTGATGACGTTTTCCGGGAAAATGAGAGCCAGCTGATGGAGTATTTTGCCGATGAAAAGAAATTTGACAATTTCAAGAACCACATATATAATATAATAGGCAAAATAACCCGCCAGACTGCTGCCGCATGCAAGGCTGCGGTAGATGCCATTGATGACAAAAAATCACGTGACATAATCTTGACGAATGTCTACAAGCCCCTTGTCAAATGGCAGAAGAACGGCTATGACAGCAAGGCTCTTTCCGCTACGATAGCCAAGGTCGAAGACGACATAGAGCAGGCATACGTCAAGAAAGGCAAGACATCGCCGCTACGCACACCGGAACTCGACGGGCTGATAAGCAATGCCGTGGCATCAATGTCATTCTGCGCGAAAAATGTCAGACCACTGAAAATCATAGCCGCGAATCTCTATCAGCTGGGTATGCTTTCGACTCTTACAGCATATCTTGACAAATTCCGGCAAGAAAACTCGACAATTCTGCTGAGTGACACCAACGCGCTTATTGCAAAGATCATAGGCAACGAAGACGCTCCGTTTCTCTATGAAAGAGTCGGAGTGTGGTTCAAGCATTATCTGATCGATGAATTTCAGGATACATCCCACAGTCAGTGGCAGAACATCAGGCCACTGATCAGCGAAAGCCTTGCCTATGATAACGACAATCTTGTCATCGGTGATGAAAAGCAATGTATCTACCGCTTCCGAAACAGCGACCCCACCCTGCTGCACAATCTCCACACCGAAGAAATGGCCCAGGGACGCACCGTCATCAGCGGAAATACCATTGAAGAGAATACCAACTGGAGATCATCGGCCGATGTTATCAGATTCAATAACACTTTTTTCTCCGCTTTGGTGAAAAACCTTGGATATGAGGACATATATTCCAATGTAGCCCAGCAGATTTCACCGAAACACCTCTCTCACCGCGGCTATGTCAGAGTCAAAGTCTATTCCGGCACGAAGAAAGAAGACTGGATGACCGAGGCTCTTGACAATCTGACCGTGGAACTGCGTCGCCAACTGATGTCGGGCTATCGTCCGGGGGACATTGCTATCCTTGTCAGACGATGGGATGAAGGAAATGCAGTGATCGGTCATCTTGAGGATGTCAGGAAAGCAGATCCGTCGTTCCCTGTGTTCAGGATCGTGTCAGACTCCTCGCTTCTCATCGGCAACTCTCCTGCGGTGTCTCTTATTCTGAGCCGGCTGCGTCTTCTTTCATCTACGGATTTCTCTACAAGTCCGCGCAAAAAGACCCAACGCGAGATAGCCAACCTCATCAACCGTTACGAATCACTGCGCACCGACAGCGCCATGACCCCGGCCTCCGCTCTCGATCTCGCTTTACGTGCAGAGGGAAATACCGTCAGCGAAATGGCTGACCCTAAGAAAGAGTCCGGATCAACCGGTCAGAACCCGACTTCAATCGACCTCGTATCCCTGGTCGAGAACATCATTGTCAATTTCGTTCCCGAAAAAAGCCGCCGTGATGAAAATCTCTACCTCACCGCATTTCAGGATCTGGTCACTGAATTCGTGGGGCGCGGGCAGGGTGACATACGAGCATTCCTGAGGTGGTGGGACGAATCAGGCCACAAATCGGCTGTAGCCGGAGCCAAGGACGACAGCGCGCTCAACATCCTGACCATCCACAAATCCAAAGGTCTGGAATATCCCTGCGTGCACATTCCATTCGCCCAGATGAACAGCGGGTCACATTCGGAACTCGCCTGGTTCGAGATTGATGAAATTCCGGGCGTTCCGACCGACTGCATTCCGCCGATGATTCCGCTGAAACTGTCATCGTCAATGGAGGGGACTGTCTTTGCCGACAGGTACGCTGAAGTGACAGCCCAGGCAAAACTTGACACTGTCAATCTTCTGTATGTGGCTTTCACAAGAGCCGTCGATGAGTTGCATATAGGCATAACTTCACCAGAAGCAAAGGGTGCAAGCATAGGTCCTGACATCTACAATGCCTTGACAATGTGCGATCCAACCTTCTGCCGGGGTCTCGAACAGATCAATGGCATTCACGATCTCTCGCAATCGCCATTCACGTCATTCTCGCTGGCCGACAGCCTGATCACTCTCGGCCAGCCATCGGTCAAATCGACAGAAGAACATGCGGAGAAAACGTCTCTCACTCCATCAAGACTGCTTGAAGTGGATTGCTACGACTCCAAGTCACACCGTTCGTTCTGGGACAATACGCATCTCGAAGAGAAATATTACAATATCGAAGATGCCCGCGACCGCGGCATAATGCTTCATGACACAATGGCTGCAATACGCACGGTGGCAGATGTACCGGTGGCAGTCAATAATCTGCGCCATTCAAAAAAAGCAAAAGAACTGACAGAGACGGATATTGAGGAAATCCACGCGATCATAGAGAGCAGGGTAAAGGATCCGCGGGCGGCCCGATGGTTCGACGGCTACACGCGGCTGCTGATAGAGCGACCTGTGGTTCTATCTCCGTCAGAATCACGACGCCCTGACCGCGTGGTGTGGACCGCCGACGGCCATATCGACATCATCGATTTCAAAAGCGGATCGCAGCCGGCAGGCAAATATCGCCGGCAGCTGATAGAATACGCCCGTCTGCTCGCGGAACTCGGATATCAGAATCTCCGTGCCTATCTTTACTATCTCGACAGTGGCGAAATAGTTGAATTTGCTGTCTGACAGAGCAAAATATTGCTATTTTCTTGAAAAAACAGCAAAAATACAACATTTTTACAGCTCTGCACACTAATTTTATTAAATTTTATTTGGCAGTTCCTCTAAGAATGCCTATTTTTGTGACAAAGATTTCAAAAATAATTTTTCAGAATCAGACATGAAGCGATTTTACGCATACTCCTATTTTTATTATTTTTATTTTGACAAAAAATAAGAACGGGATTTGCATGTGTGATTTTTTGCATCAGACTAATTTTTATAATATCGAATAACGATCCCGTTCTCCAATGTGAAAACGGGATTTTTTAATTATCATAACCGACAATGAAAAAGGTCACGATCCAGGGAGTAGCCGGCTGCTATCACGATGCCGCCGCACACCTCTACTTCAACGGAGAAGAAATACAGACAGTGGCATGCGAAACGTTTCCGGCCATGTTCGAGACTCTGGCCAACGATGCGTCACTCTTCGGAATAATGGCGATTGAAAACACAATAGCCGGCAGCCTCCTGCAGAACCACGAACTGCTACGTCAGAGCAATCTCTCGATCATCGGAGAGCTGAAACTCCGAATATCACACGTGATAGCCTCTCTTCCCGGACAGACTATTGACGAATTGTCGGAGGTCAACTCCCACCCTATGGCTCTCATGCAATGCGAACAGTTTCTTCGCCGCCATCCCAATCTCAAAATCGTAGAGCGCCTTGACACAGCCGGAAGCGCCAAAGAGATAGCCGAAGGAAATCTGACAGGCCACGCAGCGGTCTGTGGAGAATATGCCGCCAATCTCTACGGACTCAACATACTTGAAAAAGGGATCGAGACCAACAAACGCAACTTCACCCGATTCCTTATTCTGGCAGATCCGCTGCTCGCAGCAGAATACGGCCCTGCGGAAAGAGACATCAACAAAGCCTCGATCGTATTCACCACCCCCCACACACAAGGAGCGCTGTCGAAAATTCTGACCATACTCTCGTTTTTCGATATCAATCTCTCCAAAATACAGTCGATACCTATAATAGGCCGCGAGTGGGAATACCGGTTCTATGTTGATTTCACTTTTGACAGCCTCGTGCGCTATCATCAGGCAATGGAAGCCGTCAGGCCTCTGATCAAAGATCTTAAAGTGCTCGGAGAATATGCCGAAGCCCAAATGACACATTAATCCGACAGACTATAATTCAGTTCAAAGCCGACTCTGGGAAACTGCGCCGGCTGATCTCTCAATAAATTTAGATTACGATGGAAATCCGCCCCTCTCAAAGAGTTGAAAACATAAAGGAATATTACTTCTCAACCAAACTCAAGGAAGTGGCCGCAATGAAAGCCGCCGGACACGATGTCATCTCGCTCGGCATCGGAGGCCCAGACCGTCCGCCTCACAAAGATGTGATCGACACTATGGCAGCTGCATTGCAAGCCCCCGACAATCACGGCTATCAGCCACACGTAGGCCTGCCGGAACTCCGCCAGGCTTTTGCGGGATGGTACAGAAAGTGGTATGGTGTCGAACTTGATCCCAAATCAGAGATTCAGCCGCTGATCGGATCTAAAGAAGCTGTGACTCATATCTCACTGGCCTTTCTGAATCCTGGCGACGGAGTGCTCGTTCCCAACCCCGGCTATCCTACCTATTCTTCTATCAGCCGCCTTGTGGGAGCCGAAATCTTCAGTTATGATCTCAAAGAGGAAAGCGGATGGCAGCCCGATTTCGAGGTTCTTGAGAAGCTTCCTCTTGATCGCATAAAACTCATGTGGCTCAACTATCCCCACATGCCGACAGGCGCAGCAGCCAGAATGGAGACGTTTGAGAAAGCCATTGCTTTCGGCAAGAAACACGGCATAGTGATAGTGAATGACAACCCCTACTCTTTCATCCTCAACGATCATCCGATGAGCATTCTTCAGGTGCCGGGAGCCAAGGAGATAGCTATTGAAATGAATTCGCTCAGCAAGAGCCACAACATGCCTGGCTGGCGTGTGGGCATGGCAGCTTCAAACCCCACATTCATTTCCTGGATACTGAAAGTCAAGAGCAACATAGACTCCGGACAGTTCAAGCCGCTCATGCTTGCCGCCGCCAAGGCTCTTGAAGCAGACCAAAGCTGGTATGACGAAGTCAATGCCCTCTACGGTTCTCGCCGCAAAGTAGCCGAGGAGCTCATGACTGCCCTCGGATGTTCATTCGACCCATCGCAGAAAGGCCTCTTCCTTTGGGGACGCATCAACGATCCGGATGTGACATCAGAAACTCTTGCCGACCGTCTGCTCAAAGAGGCTAAAGTATTCCTCACTCCCGGATTTATCTTCGGATCAAACGGCGAACGCTATATACGCATCTCGCTCTGCGCCACAGAAGACCGAATGAAGGAAGCCCTGCAGCGAATTCTCGCGCTCGACAGCCAGAAATAAGATAATATACTAACCCACACACCTCTATACACAACAACAGTCATGGAAAATATTCAACCGCTCGCAATTGACGGAGTAGAACTCTCAAAACCCATTATAATCTCAGGCCCCTGCAGCGCCGAAACAGAAGAACAAGTGCTCGAAACAGCCACCCAGCTTGCACGCAAAGGAGTGAAAATCTACCGAGCCGGCATCTGGAAACCCCGAACCAAGCCCGGCGGATTCGAGGGTGTAGGCGTCCCCGGACTCGCATGGCTCAATAAAGTCCGCAAGGAAACCGGCATGAAGATCTCGACTGAGGTTGCAAACCGCAGCCATGTCGAAGCCGCGCTTGAATATGACCTGGACCTTCTCTGGATCGGAGCCCGCACATCGGCCAACCCGTTTGCAATGCAGGAGATCGCCGATGTGCTCCGCGAAAGCGGCCGTGACATTCCAGTGCTTGTAAAAAATCCTGTCAATCCGGATCTTGAGCTATGGATCGGCGCACTTGAACGCCTTTACAACGCAGGCATCACCCGCCTCGGTGTGATCCACCGCGGATTCTCTACATATGGCGAACACATCTACCGCAACCATCCCCAGTGGCGCATTCCTCTCGAACTCCGCATCCGCTATCCGCAGATCCCCATCATCTGTGATCCGAGTCACATCGGAGGCAAGCGCGAACTTATCGCCTCACTCTCTCAGCAGGCGCTCGACATGGGCTTTGACGGCCTGATCATCGAGAGTCACTGCAACCCCGACTGTGCCTGGAGTGACAAGAACCAACAGATCACACCTGAAGTGCTCAGTGTGATTCTCGACAACCTCGTCTACCGCGATGCTCCGGCTCCCGCAGAAAGCCTCGTGCAACTGCGCCGTCAGATCGACCAGCTCGACAACGAACTGCTTGAAGTACTCGCCAAGCGAATGAACATCTCCCGCGAGATCGGCACTTACAAACGTGACCACAACATGCCTGTGGTCCAGCCCAATCGTTACGGCGATGTGATGAGCACCCGAATCCTTGCAGCCAAATCAATGGGCATCGGAGAAGAATTCATGCGCTCGATCCTTTCGGCCATCCACGAGGAATCTGTACGTCTTCAGGTAGAAATCAACAAATAAGAAACTCTTTTGAAGCCTCCTCACAAGATAATGAAAATTCTGATTCTCGGAGCCGGGAAAATGGGCAGTTTCTTTTGCGACCTGCTTTCATTCGATCATGATGTAGCCGTCTATGATCCAGACCCCAAACGCCTGCGCTTCACATTCAACGCCCAGCGCTTCAAAGAGCTTGAAGAAGTCAGGGAATTCGACCCGCAGCTCGTTATCAACGCTTCCACCGTGAAGTACACCCTTGATGCCTTCAAGGCCGTGCTCCCCTACCTTTCAAAATCGTGCATAATCAGCGATATAGCCTCAGTCAAGACAGGCCTGCCTGAGTTCTACGCCGGATGCGGACACCCTTATGTCAGCACCCACCCGATGTTCGGCCCGACATTCGCCTCACTCAGCAATCTGAGCAACGAAAATGCCATCATCATCAGCGAAGGAGACCACCTCGGCAAGATCTTCTTCCGCGACATATATTCGCGACTGCACCTGAACATCGTAGAATATACATTCAAGGAGCATGACGAAACCATAGCCTATTCGCTCTCCATACCCTTTGCCGCCACACTGGCATTTGCCGGAGTGATGAAGCATCAGGAAGCGCCGGGCACAACCTTCAAACGCCACATGCAGATAGCCCGCGGTCTCATGTCGGAAGACGATTACCTTGTCAGCGAGATACTCTTCAACCCCAACACCCCGGAGCAGCTGATGAAAATCCAGTCGCAGATGGCTGAACTTCTTGACATCATCAAGCGCCACGACAGCGAAGCCATGAAAGCCTACCTCGCCCGCGTCCGCCAGAATGTGGAATAACATTTTAGCTCCTTATAAAAAGCAAACAGGCTGTGCAGCACACTCGCACAGCCTGTTTGCTTTTTATTTGTTATCAGAACGGTTTATCTTTTCACATCATTGATGGTGACGTTCTGAATTATGCAGTCCTGAATGCCGTTGGTGTCGAATGCACCGCCTGCGGGATCGGTAGCCCAGATGTCGCGGAAGATGAAGTTCTTGAGGGTGTAGAAGTCACCTTGCCCCTGACGGTAGAAATCACGGGTGCATTCGAGATGTCCGTTGCGGAACACCACATTGTCTACACCTGACTCAGGCATCGGATCGCGCTCAACCTTGTTGAAGAACTGGCGCCAGGTCTGGACTTCAAGAGCTGTGCGCACACGGCCGGTGGCTCCGTCGATCAGCACATTGCGATACTGCTGCGGGGTGTCGGGACGCATCTTGAAAAGAAGCACATGGTAGGTGTCTTCAAACTTACAGTCTTTCATTATGACATTGGAGCAGTCCCAGGCCTCGCTACCGAAGGTCACGCCGGCATTTGTTTTGCCAAAAGTACAGCGGTCGATGATCACATTGGTAACAGGTCCGTTGCCGGGAATAGTGTCGACATAAGTGCCTTTGCCGCCTTTGAGACATACACCGTCGTCATTGACGTTCATGTAGCACTGGCTGATCAAGACGTCGTTGCAGACATCCATGTCAATCGCATCGGTGCTGGGGCCTTTTGGATAACCGTCGGTCGGAGCAAGGATGGTCACGCCGAGATATTTCACACGTTCGCAGTTGTAAAGGTGGTTGGTCCAGAAACCGGAGTTGACCATGCGCACACCGCCTACGGTCACATCTTTGGAGTTGGAAATATAGACCATACGCGGACGAAGAGCCTCCAGGTTGGTACACTTTTTGTTGACCTTGCGGCGAAGCCAGAATTCATCATAGAAACGATGGCCGTTGCCGTCGATAGTGCCTTCGCCACTGATGGTAAAGCCATTGCAGTTGTCGGCATTGATAAGAGCAGCAAAATAATCGAGAGTCTGGCCTTCGAGACGGGTCTTGACGATCTCATAGTGGGTTATAGCATCGCTGCCCTTCAGTTTGCCGCCTTTGAGAAGATGCAGATGGGTAGACGGCTTGAAAAAGAGCGAGCCACTGAGGAAAGTGCCTTCAGGGATCACAACCACACCTCCACCATTCTGAGCTGCGAGATCAATGACAGCCTGAATACGTTCGGTCTGGATGACGGTGCTGTCATTGACCACACCATGTTCGGTCACCACATATTGCTTTCCGAGAGAGTTGAGCGCCGGCTGATGCGCGTCGTTAAACCACGCCGGCACCGGGCTTCCGTCAGGAAACTGCTTGAATTCGGCCTGGGCCGAAAATCCGGCAGCGAGTAACAGGGAGAGAGACAGGAGTTTAGATTTAAGTTCCATTGATTCCGGTATTTTGATTAAGTTATTGTCAATCTGCACGACTCAGAAAGAGCCAGATCAGTTTTTCAGGCATTAATTTTACCAATATTCTGCAAAGGTACAAAAAACTTTTTGCCTGAGTAAGCCTTTATTAAGATATACACTATTTTCAGGACACGTTTCAATTCAGGTTTTGTCATGTCACAGTCCCGCCCATTCACATTTGACAGAGTCATCCGCATTCTGATAGGCCTCGCGTTCGTAACAGGCGTATACTGGCTTGTCAATCGACTGAGCAACGTGCTTCTGCCATTTTTCCTGGCCTGCCTGATTTCCTACATACTTGAGCCTCTGGTTGAATTCAATTTGAAAAAACTGCATCTCCACTGGCGCATTGCAGCTATTTTTTTCACCTTGACAGAAGTGACACTTGTTATCGGAGGCCTGATCTATTTCTTCCTGCCGTCTGTGCTGAAAGAAATCCATGACATGGCTGCGATAATACGCGACTATTCGGCTCACAACAGGTCGCTACCCTTCATCCCCAAAGAAATTCACGACTATCTGACTGCCTATTTCGATGACGACACGATGGTCAGGCTGCTTGAAGGACAGCATCTTGAATCAATACTCAGCAAAGGTACGTCAGTGATATCGGCATCAGTCGGCTTTGTGATCCACACGCTCGAATGGTTCCTGGCTTTCATATATGTGATTTTCATCCTACTCGACTATCAGCATATCATGCGCGGTTTCGGTCTGCTCGTTCCTCCTAAATACCGCCCGATAGCCAGCCGGATAGGCAATGACATCAAGAACAGCATGAACCGCTATTTCCGCGGACAGGCCCTGCTGGCGTTATGTGCGGCAGTGTTCTATTGTGTCGGCTTCTCGATTGTCGGCATACCGATGGCCATTGTGCTCGGACTGCTTGTGGGAGTGCTCTACATGATACCCTATTTCCAGTATATCACCATCATTCCGGTAGCCTTCGTCTGCATGATAGTCTCCATGAACGGCGAAGCCGGTTTCTGGACCGAATTCGGAAAATGCCTGCTGGTCTATGCCATAAGCCAGTGCTCCTGTGACTACATACTGACTCCAAAGATCATGGGCAAGGCAATGGGACTGAACCCTGCCATAATCCTGCTGTCACTATCGGTATGGGGCACACTGCTGGGCCTGATAGGCATGATCATAGCCCTTCCTCTTACCACTCTGCTTCTTGCCTACTATGAGGAATACGTCATCCGGCCCGGATGTACGGACAGGGAGCGTACAACGGACGAAAATGTCCGAAATCGGACACCGATGAAATAATCTTACGCTTGATTTTCAACCATTTGTGAGTTTGGCACGATTAATGCAATATTGTATTGCAGAAAATAACCCCAGACATCACAAATGGATAGAGAACTTACCCCAAAAGAACGCAACAGCGCACGGCGCCGCAAATACCTGCCTTATATAATAGGTGGAACCGCGTTTACAGCCGGACTGATCACGCTGCTGATAGCCAGCCGCCAGAGCGTAGACCGTGAGGATCTGCTGATAACTACAGTGGACAGCGGCACCATCGAGACATCAGTAACCGGAAGCGGAAGCATTGTCCCGGCCTTCGAAGAGATCATAAACTCGCCTATCAACAGCCGTATCATCGAGGTCTACTGCAAAGCCGGCGACAGTGTAGACATCGGCACTCCCCTACTGAGGCTCGACCTGCAGAGCACCGAGACCGAACTCAACAAGCTCAAAGATCAGATACAGATGAAGAACTACGAGCTTGAGCAGCAGAAGGTCAACAACAACACCCGTGTCAGCGACCTTGCCATGCAGGTCAAAGTAAAAGAAATGACCGTCAACCGCCTCGAAGCCGAACTGCGCAACGAACGTTATCTCGACAGCCTCGGCTCAGGCACAGGCGACCGCGTACGCCAGGCAGAACTCGCCTTCAATACCGGAAAACTCGAACTCGAACAGATGCGCCAGCAGCTTGCCAACGAGCGCAAAGTTACCGCCGCCGGGCTGAGCGTCAAGAACCTCGATATCAACATAGCCCGCAAGAATCTCGGCGAGATGAGCCGCACCCTCGATGACGCGCAGATCAAGGCTCCGCGCAAAGCAACTCTCACATTCATCAACGACCAGATAGGACAGAAGGTCTCCGAAGGCGAAAAAATAGCCATCATTTCGGACCTAAGCCATTTCAAGGTTGACGGAGAGATAGCCGATGCCTATGGCGACCGCATCCGCGTAGGTTCCAAAGCCGTGGTGCGCATCGGCCGCAGCGAGCGCATGAACGGGACCGTCAGCAACGTCACTCCCCTCTCGCGCAACGGCGTAATCTCCTTCTCGGTCCGCCTTGACGATGATGCCGACAGCCGCCTGCGTTCAGGATTGAAAACCGACGTATATATAATGTGTAACGTGATGGAAGATGTCCGCCGCATCAAAAACGGAAGCTTCTACACCGGTCCGGGCTCATATGAACTGTTCGTTTTCAACGGCGATGACAAACTTGAACGCCGCTCAGTGCGCCTCGGCGACAGTAATTTCGAATTTGTAGAAGTGGTTGACGGCCTCAATGACGGTGACCGTGTGGTTGTCAGCGACATGAAACGCTTCATCAACGCCACGTCTGTCAAAGTGAAATAAAAATTTTAACCTTTTCAATATACATCCTCCACCAGACATGCAGATCCGTTCATCACTCAGACAATTATGGCGCGAATCGCGGGCCAATCCGGGATTCACGGCTCTCTACATCGGCGGCGTGGCATTCGCAGTGGCTTTCACGATGGTCTATGCCATTATCTACTACGTAAATATCGCCCCGCTTTATCCTGAATACCACCGTGACACCACAAGCTACGCTGCCTACATCCAGATACGAAATGACAGCACCTCCAGCACACAAGGGAGTCTTATAAGCAAAAAATTCATTGACGAATTTATCGCCAACTCCGAAAACATCGAATTTTGCAGTATCATAGCTCCAACAGGGAATGAAGGTGCAACGATCTCTACTCCAAACGGCACAATCAAAGCCGTTTCAAAACTGACCGACAGGAATTTTTTCAGGCTCTATGACTACGAGTTCCTTGCGGGACGCCCGTTCAGTGAAATAGAGGTCGAAAGCGAGAACCCCTTTTTCGTCGTGATCACCAACACGATCGCCGAAAGAGTTTTCGGCAGCCCGGAAAATGCCGTCGGGAGTGAAATCCTCATCGACTACCGTCCACACAAGGTTGTAGGAGTGATCCGTCGCGGTAACCCGGTGGCCAACACTTCCTATGCGGACATAATAAGGCCATATACCATAACTCCAATATCGATGTTTGGATATAACGGATCTTTGAAAGACTATCTCGGCAGCTTCTGCGCCTATATCAAATTCAGCGACAGCAGACAGCGCGAACGTTTTATGGCTGAGTACAATGACAAGATCAGCCGGGCGGCAGATGCCGATGGATTCAAAATCAACGGCGCCAAAATCAAGACTCACTATGAAGGGCTGCTCGAAGGGAATGAGACCGAGCCAATCCCTCTGGAAAACGCAGTCAGATCACTCATAATCATGCTCCTCGTTCTGCTGATTGTCCCTGCCATCAACATCAGCGGCATGATCGGCGGTCAGATGGACCGTCGACTGGCTGAAACCGGACTCCGCCGCTCATTCGGAGCCACCCGCGGCAATCTGATACGCCAGGTGATGTTTGAAAACTTCGTGCTGACCCTTACCGGTGGTCTCATAGGCTTCTTGATAGCCTGGGGCATAGTGCTGATAGGCCGCCGTCAGCTGCTCCAGCTGCTTGTCAGCTCATGGGAGATGATCGATGCACCGATAGACATCAGTGCCGAAATGCTTTTCGCTCCCGCAATTTTTATCGGAGCCCTTCTGTTCTGCCTCATGCTCAATCTCCTCTCTGCCTATATTCCGGCCCGTCTGTCACTGCGCAGACCGATAGTCAACTCCCTTAATTCAAAACGATAATCTCCGTCATGTTAAAACTTATATATAAAAACCTCATTGCCCACCGCCGGCGCTATCTCTGGATAATGCTTGAACTCTGCATAGCGGTGTTCATTTCTTGGAAGCTGCTTGACAAAGTGATTGTCAACGAATACAACCGACTCTCACCGCTCGGCTACGACATAGACCGGCTTGTCACGTTTCAGTTTAGAGAGCTCCCGTCAGATGCCATGCCCTCCGGCTATGAAGAGCGCGACATCGATAGTAAGATGGCTGATGTCATCCGAATCATCGACATGGTCCGTGATGACAGCCGTGTGGAAGCGGCGACTATCACAGGTCAATATACTTTTGAAAATATGGGTGTGTGGATGAACACCATCCCGAAAGTGACCTCCGACAGCGCCGGCGAGAAAAACAAAGTTTCTATCAACGCCTTTTATATAAACTTCTGGCGCGACACGGATTTTTTCAAGACATTCGGTCTGAAAGATGCCTCCGGGACCAATCTGGCAGACTTCGAGGAGCAAGCAATGACCAAAAGCCAGATAATAGTCTCGAAATCTATAGCCGAATTTCTCTTCCCTGGGGAAAATGCCATCGGCCACTCTCTTTTCGAAAAGAACGGCGAAGAGCATAAAGACGGCCGTGAAATGATTGTAGGAATCGTCAATGATGCCGTATATCGCTCACCAAGCGGACGCTCCCCAATTGTCTACAAGCCACGGAACAACAAAGATGTGGAGCGCGAAGGTGGCGTAAAAACCCTCAGCGGAGTGATCAGACTGAAAGAAGGCGTAGACATGAGCGCGTTCATCCGCGACATGAAACCGAAAATCGAACAGGACTACCGCTTCGGAGAAATCTATTGCGAATCACTCGCCCCCTACAACGATATGCGCGAACGAATGGCCCGCGATGTCAACAACGACAATTTCATCGCCAAATCAATAGCTCTGTTCTTCTTTGTCAACATACTGCTCTGCATGACCGGCACATTCTATCTCCAGACACGTAAGCGCAGCGAGGAAGCCGGAGTGATGCGCTCGTTCGGAGCCTCGCGCGGCTTCATAATCCGCGAAATGCTCGGCGAAGGATTTGCAATGGTCACCTTGGCGTGGCTCTGCGGCTGCATTCTGTACTGGTTTTTCATTCATGACTCCGGACTGGCCGACATCAGCTTCATGGGCTATGACATAACAATAGTCAAGCAGCTGATGCCTCTGTGGTATGATGATTTCCTGACGCATTTCGCCATCGTCTCGCTGGTCATCTATATCATCATGCTCATAGCCGTCATGGCCGGCATCTACTTCCCGGCCCGGCGTATCAGCCGCATCAGCCCTATCGAAGCACTTAGAGAAGAATAACGGATATCAGACACTATATTAATCATAACAGTAACCTCCCACAAACAATACCCAATAACATCATGAACGCAATCGAACTCAAAGAAATCAATAAGATCTACCGTACAGACGAAATCGAAACCCTCGTACTCGAAAATGTGAACCTCACGATTGAAAAAGGCGAATTTGTCAGCGTAATGGGTCCCTCAGGCTGTGGCAAATCGACTCTGCTGAATATCGTCGGTCTGCTTGATGAACCGACAAGCGGCTCTGTCATCATCGACAATACCACCATCGGCAAAATGTCAGACAGCAAACTCGCAGCCTTCCGCAATTCAAAACTCGGCTTTGTCTTCCAGAGCTTCCATCTGATCAACTCGCTTAATGTGCTTGATAACGTGGAACTGCCGCTTATCTATCGCTCCATGAGTGCCTCCGAACGTCAGCGCCGTGTGCGTGAAGTGCTTGAACGTGTAGGCCTCAGCCACCGTCTGCGCCACATGCCCTCGCAGCTCTCCGGCGGACAGTGTCAACGAGTGGCAATAGCCCGCGCCATTGTCGGGAACCCTGAAATCATCCTTGCCGACGAACCGACCGGCAACCTCGACTCAAAAATGGGCGCCGAGGTAATGGATCTGCTCCACAGTCTCAACAAGGAAGACGGACGCACTATCATGATGGTGACCCACAACGAACAGCAGGCCCGTCAGACAGACCGCATCATCCGTTTCTTCGACGGCCGTCAGGTGCAGTAACAGTAAGCGATAACAAAGAAAACAACATCCAATGAAAATAAATTATTTCAGACAGGCTTGGTCATCCATAAAGCAGGAACCGGTTGTCAGCGCCGTAAGCCTTGCAGGTACGGCTCTCGCCATCTTCCTGATCATGGTTGTGGTCATGATCGAGGAAGTCAAGACTGCCCCTTTCGCACCGGAAAGCAACCGCGACCGCTGGCTGGTACAGAAATATGCCTCCATCACAAACGAATCATGGGGCACTGACAACTCATCAAACGGAGGCATGGGATTCAATCTGGTCAAGCAAGTGTTTTACCGGATGGAGACCCCTGAGGCTGTGACAGCTTATACCGTTACCCCTTCCACCGGCCTGTTTTCCGTGCCCGGACAGGCTCCGTTTTGTGCGGAAGAACTGTCAACGGACGCAGGATTCTGGAAAGTAATGGATTTCACTTTCATATCAGGCAAGCCTTACACACAGGAAGATTTCGAGGCCGGACTACCGGTGGCTGTTCTGTCGGAATCAACAGCACGACGTCTGTTCCAGACAAGCGATGCGACCGGACGCGAATTTCAGCTCAATTATGTCACTTTCCGTGTGGCCGGTGTGGTCAAAGACGTATCTAATCTTGCCACCGCCTCATATGCACAGGCCTGGATTCCGTTCACATCGACCAGCACGGCAGACTTCAGCTGGTGTGACTACATGGGTCCTCTCAGCGTGACAATCCTGCCACGCGATGAAGCTGACGTACCGGCCATCCGGGAGGAATATGACAGACTTTTTGCCGAACTCGGCGACGAGGCAAAGATCAACGGGTGGAAATTCATACTCCGTGAGAGGCCTTACACACAGGAAGTCACCGCCAACACCCCCTGGGCCAGCGTCAGCCCTGACATGTCAGGAGTCTACCGCCGGCGGATCATTACCTACCTTATACTGCTTCTTGTCCCGGCGGTCAATCTAAGCAGCATGACCCACAGCCGCCTGCGCCGCCGGGCGGAAGAGATCGGGGTACGCAGGGCATTCGGAGCACGTCGTTCCGTAATCATGACCGATATTTTTCTTGAAAATCTCATCATCACGCTTTTCGCCGGTATGCTCGGCCTGCTTCTGAGTCTCGGCTTCGGACTGATTTTCGGAGGGACGGTCTTCGCCCCCGGCTTCGGAACGTCCATTGAATCGACCGGCATCAGCCTCGGAATCCTGTTCCACTGGTCGACTTTCGGATGGACAATGCTCTTCTGCTTCCTGCTCAATCTGCTCAGCACAGGACTTCCGGCACTAAACGCCTCACGAATCAACATCGTCAACGCCCTGACAGGCAAACGCTAATTCACCACTCCTACATAAAATCATGAAAAGAAAATTATTCAGACAGACTGCCAACGAATGGCAAAACAATGTGTGGCTCGCCATTGAACTGCTCATTGTCAGCGTGGTGATGTGGTTCGTCTCAGATTATATCTTCACCAATATATCAATCTACACCTCGCCACGCGGATTTAATACAGACCACTGTTATCTTATAGGGTACCGTGAGCTGAACGACAAAAGCCCTGACTATGCCGGCAAGCTGAACAAGGCCGAGCGCAGCGACAATCTGCTCCGCCTGCTTGAACTACTGGAAAAACGTCCGGAAATCGAATGCGTGGCAATGGGACAGAATGCGTATTTCTATAACCATTCAAACAGCGGAAACCATATGGAGACCGACACGTTCAACACCGGCAACTACTACTTCCTGCGCCGCCTCGTATCGCCTGACTTCACCAAGGTGTTCCGCATCAGGGGAGCCAACGGGGAGAGCCCCGAAGAACTTGCTGAAATTCTCAGAAACAATCCGCGCTCCTTCCTGATCTCAGACAATGCCTTTTCACACTACGGCATCAACCACATGAAAGACTTCATTGGCCACGAATTTACAAGCCATGCCACCAATGACACACTGGTCCTTGCCGCCGCCTTTATCCCGGCTCGTTATGATGACTACAACAGCGAAGATATGGCCCACTCGATGATATTTACCTGCAGCCACGATGACTATATCTATCTGAATGAGCTGGTGGTCCGCGTCAGAGACAATATGGACCATGACTTCATTGAAAACCTGATGAAAGACGCACCTACAACGCTGCGTTCAGGCAACTATTTCATCTCTTCGGTCCAGTCATTCGATGATATCCGTGAAATCCATCAGCGAGACTATGATGCCGATCTGCGCAACTATTTCATAGGCGCAGCCTTCCTCGCTCTCAACATCTTTCTCGGTCTGTTAGGCACCTTCTGGTTCCGCACACAACAACGTGTACCGGAAATAGCCATCCGCAAGGCCAACGGAGCCACACGCTCCGACATCTTCCGCCGAGTCATAAGCGAAGGTGAACTGATATTGCTTCTTGTCACCCCCTTCGCCGCAGCCATTGACTGGGGACTCACCAAGATGGAGCTGAACACCTATTACCACGGCACTTACTTCGAGCCGGTACGCTTCATCAGCTGCCTGCTCATTGCCTGGGGGCTTATGGCTCTGATGATTTTCCTCGGAACCGTCATCCCGGCCAACAGGGCAATGAACACCGCTCCAGCCAAAGCTCTTGGCGAAGAATAAAACTATCGCCACAATCCACAAAATAAACATATCTCAATTCTGAACACCTCCATTACTATTCATATGAAGCAATTAAGATTATTGGTTTTCCTCTTCATGCTTGCCGCCGCGAGGCCGGCAGGCATGGCAGCGGAGGTGCGTCGCATCACTCTCGACGAAGCCATACTGACAGCGCGGTCACACAGCGTAGATGCCGCCGTAGCACTCAACGAATTGCGTACCGCCTACTGGACATACCGCACTTATCGCGCCGAACTTCTGCCAGAGATAAACTTCAGCGCCACAGCTCCCGGATATCGGAAAAGCTACAGCAGCTATCAGCTCGACAACGGCTCGTTCACATTTGTCCGCAACAATTATATGGAGATGAACGGCGAGATCTCGGTTGACCAGAACATCTGGCTCACCGGAGGCACTCTGTCGCTAAACACTTCGATAGACTATCTAAAGCAGCTGACCGGCACACGTTACAACCGCTTCATGTCAATTCCGGTGGCTCTCACACTCTCCCAGCCTATTTTCGGTGTCAACACCATCAAATGGGACCGCCGCATCGAGCCCGTGCGCTATGCAGAAGCCAAAGCGGCTTTCATCAGCGCTACTGAAAACGTGGCCATGACGGCCATAAACTATTATTTCTCCCTGCTGCTGTCAAAAGAAAATATTTCCATTGCCAGGCAGAATCTGGCCAACGCACAAAAACTTTATGAAGTGGCCAAAGCCAAGCGCGAGATGGGCCAGATCAGCAAAAACGATCTTCTGCAGCTTGAACTGAACCTGCTCAATGCCCGATCGACACTCACCGACTGCGAAAGCGACTACAAGGCAAACATGTTCAAGCTCCGCGCCTTTCTTGACATCGAGGACGACGTGACGCTCGAACCAGTTGTCCCCGACACAATTCCCCAGGCTCTTGTCTCCTATGACGATGTGCTCGAAAAGGCACATGTCAACAACAGTTTTGCACAGAACATCCGCCGCCGTCAGCTCGAAGCCGACTATCAAGTGGCCAAGGCCAAAGGAGACCAACGCCAGATAATGCTCTACGCCCAGATAGGCTACACCGGCACGTCTGACCGCTTCGGCGAGGCATATGACCGGCTTAAGGACAACCAGGTGGTTGAAGTCGGGTTCAAAATCCCCCTTCTCGACTGGGGCAAACGTCGCGGCAAGGTCAAAGTCAGCGAAAGCAACCGCGAGGTGGTGCAGAGCCGTCTGCGCAAAGAGCAAATGGAGTTCGACCAGAATATCTTCATACTTGTGGAGCGTTTCAACAATCAGCGCCGCCAGCTCGAAAACTCTCTGAGAGCCGACACCATAGCCCGCCAGCGCTATACCACCAATGTCGAGACATTCATGATCGGTAAAATTTCCACTCTTGACCTGAACGACTCGCAGGTAAGCAAAGACGAAAGCCGTCAGGCATACATCAACCAGCTCTATCTCTACTGGAATTACTATTATCAACTCCGCAGCGTGGCTCTCTGGGATTTTTCGACCAACCGCGGCATCGACACTGACATAGAAGCTATTGTCCGCCATTGAAAAAAATCGTAATTTTGCAATCATGATTCTTATAGTAGATGATGATCCCGCAGTACGTCTGTCTCTGAAACTGTTGCTGTCGCGCAACGGTTTCGAGACTGTTTTGGCCACTTCACCCAAAGAGGCTATGGAAACCGTACGCACCGAGACTCCGGAGCTGGTGATGCTTGACATGAACTTCTCACGGGCCACCACCGGAGAGGAAGGCATAACCCTGCTCAGACAGATCAAGATCTTCCAGCCTGACACACCGGTGATATTGATGACCGCGTGGGGCAGCATACCGCTTGCTGTAGAGGGAATCCATGCCGGGGCCTTTGACTTCATCACAAAGCCGTGGGACAACTCGGCTCTGCTTCAGCGCATAAATGTGGCGCTGGAACTTAACAGCCCGAAAACAGACACTTCCTTACCCGCCGGACGCTTTGACCGTTCATTCATAATAGGCCGGTCGCCGGCTCTGATGAACGTGCTTGACACAGTGGAACGCATTGCCGCGACTGATGCCCCGGTGCTCATCATGGGTGAAAACGGCACAGGAAAGGAACTGATAGCCGAAGCCATCCACCGCAACAGCCGGCGCAAAGGCAAAAGCATGGTCAAGGTCAACCTTGGCGGCATAGCATCGTCACTTTTCGAAAGCGAGATGTTCGGCCACAAGAAGGGAGCATTCACCGGTGCTGTAGCAGACCGAGAGGGCCGTTTTGCGATAGCTGACGGCGGCACCATCTTCCTTGACGAGATCGGTGAACTTGACCTCAACTGTCAGGTGAAACTCCTGCGGGTGCTTCAGGAACACACATATGAAATGCTCGGTGACAGCCGTCAGCGCCACACCGATGTCAGAGTCGTGTGCGCCACAAACGCCAATCTGCCGGCAATGGTAGGCGAAAAAACTTTCCGCGAAGACCTGTTCTATCGAATTAACCTTATCACCGTCACGCTTCCGCCATTGCGTGACCGCACTGAAGATATCCCTTTGCTGGTCGACCACATCATGCGTGAACACTGCGCGCAGACAGGCCGGCCGATTCCCGAAATCACTCCTGAGGCTATGGCGTTTCTCTGCTCTCTCCCCTATCCGGGCAACATCCGCGAACTGAAAAACTTCATAGAGCGCACATTGCTTGTCAGCCCCGGCGACCATCTTGACGAAAGGGAGTTCCGCAGTCAGTATGACGGAGCCATTCCGATGCCTGACAGTCCGACGCGTTCCAGCCTTGAGATGCAGGAACGGGAAAGCGTAGAACAGGCCATAGCCCACTCCGGCGGCAATCTGACACGTGCCGCGGCTCTTCTGGGCATCACACGGCAGTCACTCTACCGCCGTATGGAAAAGTACGGAATAAAAGGCAATTAACCCGCGCTACAAACCCATGAGAATAAGCTGGATACTGATCATAATCATCCTTCTGCTCGGAGCATCACTTGTCAGCTCCCTGCTGCTGTCTGTATCCGAAGCCGGGACAGAGCTGTATATCACCCAGTCAGCCTGTGTGCTCGCCATCATACTGCTGATTGTGTTCTACCGCAGTGTGATGAAACCGATCCGCAACATCACAAACGGCATTGACCTGCTGCGCGAACAGGACTTCAGCAGCCGTCTCTCTCACGTCAATCAGCATGAAGCTGACAAGATAGTCGACATGTTCAACGGCATGATGGTGGCGCTCAAAGAGGAACGGCTCAGGCTGCGCGAGCAGAACCATTTTCTTGATCTGCTTGTAGACGTCTCCCCGATGGGAATTCTGATTCTGTCAGACGCCGACCGTATCAAGACAGCCAATAAAGCCGCTGCTGCATTTCTCGGCTTTGCCGACAGTTCGGCCCTGGAGGGTCTGACTGTAGATAGCCTCGATTCTCAGCTTGCGTCAGTGCTCTCAGGTCTCAGCCAGGGGCAAACCGTCACCGAGCGTCTGAATGACTCGATGATCTATCGCTGCTCGCGTCTGTCATTCATGGATCAGGGATATCCACACCCCTTCCTTCTCATAGAGAAACTGACCGAAGAGGTGATGATCGCCGAAAAAAAGAGCTATGAAAAGGTGATCAGGGTCATAGCGCATGAAGTCAACAATTCGATGGCCGGAGTCAATTCCATGCTGTCGACCGCACGGCTTATGCTAAGTGACAGCAGCGATGATTATGCAGATCTGGGCGAAGTGGTCAGCGTATGCGAGGCCCGCTGCCAGTCTATGAGCAAATTTATAACCGCTTTTGCCGATGTGGTGAAAATCCCTGAAGCCAGCCTCAAGCCGACTGATCTGAACAGTCTGATAGAAAGCTGGCGGGTGATGCTCGAAAGCCTCTGCGGACGACATGGCATAAAAATTGAGTTCCGGCTTGAAGCACAGCCAATACCCGTGATGACCGACACGGTGCTAATGGAACAGGTAATAATCAATATCGTGAAAAACTCGGCAGAGAGTATCGGTTCGAGCGGACTGATAACCGTGGCCACATCCGCTTCGCCGGCCACTCTGACCGTCACTGACAACGGTCCTGGCATTGACCCTGAAGCGGCAAAAAAACTCTTCAGTCCCTTCTTCTCCACGAAGGTCAACGGCCACGGCATAGGCTTGCTTTTTGTCAGCGAAGTGCTCCACAAGCACTCATGCAAATTCTCACTCGCTACCGGTCAGGACGGACTGACACGTTTTTCAATCAGCTTTCCGGACCACAAATCTGCCGTTCTCGCTTTCAGGAAGTGAATTTTTAGCTGTCAAAGAAACTTGCTGCAAAAATTTTTGTTATTTTTGTGGATGAATTCGGCCCGATGTCCTATCGGCTCCGTCGCGCTCACGTCACAAACAATTCATCCGACATGATCAGAACTCTTGACAATTACAATCTGACTGCACACAACACGTTCGCAATGAATGTGAAATGCAGTGAGTTTATGGAATATACCAAAGCTGATGACATTCCTTTCATCATATCGTCGATCAGAAAAGGCGTAGAGAAATTCCATATCGGAGCGGGCAGCAACCTGCTTTTCACCGGTGATTTTCCCGGCATAATACTCCACAGCGCCATAAAGGGAATTGAGATACTGTCTGAAACTGCAGAAGAAGTGATAGTCAGAGCGGGCGCAGGCGAAACTATGGATGATCTGATTCTATGGGCCTGCCGGCGCGGACTCTGGGGAATCGAGAATCTCTCAGGCATCCCCGGCGAAGTCGGAGCCTCGGCCGTGCAGAATGTCGGAGCCTATGGAGCCGAAGCAGCTGACAGCATTGTGGCTGTACATGCATATGACGAAGTAGAGGAAGAGTTTGTCACATTCACCACCGATGAGTGCCACTATGCCTACCGTGATTCCGTTTTCAAGCAGGCCGATTTCAAGAAGCGCTATATAATCCATGCCGTAGACTACAGACTCTCCCCCATTCCCGCCCCCGATCTTTCATATCCGGCTCTCAAAAGCCACTTTGAAGGATTTGATGAATCAACACTTTCGCCGTCAGACATCCGCAAGGCCATTATCGAGATCCGCAATTCAAAGCTGCCCGATCCGGTCAAAGTTCCAAGCGCGGGAAGTTTCTTCAAAAATCCGGTGATAAGCGAAGAGCTTTTCGCCGAAATCCGCGCCAAGGAAGCACCGGCAGAACCACCTCACTATAAAGTCAGCGACGGCTACAAGATTCCGGCCGCGTGGCTGATAGACCGTTGCGGATGGAAAGGCTACCGCGACGGCAACATAGGTGTGTGGCATCTGCAACCGCTGGTCATTGTAAATCCAGACCGGCAGGCAAGTCCTGAAGAAGTAATCAGTCTTGAAACACGGATCATCGACTCCGTGAAACAACGCTTCGGCATAAAGCTGACCCCTGAGGTTGAACATATTTAGAGGATCAGGCATTCTTATTTTAACATCACTTTTCAACTGTCTCACCAACTAAAACCTGCATAACAATTATGAGCACCTATATAATAGAGGGAGGCCACAGACTCAGCGGCTCCATCAAACCCCAGGGAGCCAAAAACGAAGCTCTGGAAGTAATCAGCGCCACTCTGCTCACCTCGGAGCCTGTCACTATCCACAACGTGCCCAATATCCTCGATGTCATCAACCTCATCAATCTCCTGAAAGCCATGAGAGTGAAAGTAGACAGACTTAGCGAGGACACATATCGTTTTCAGGCTGACGATCTTGACGAGGATTATATTTCAAGCGCTGATTTCGTGGCACGCTGTGCCTCACTCCGCGGCTCAGTTCTCGTGGTAGGACCTCTGCTCGCCCGACTCGGCCAGGCATACTTCGCCAAACCGGGAGGCGACAAGATTGGCCGCCGCAGAGTCGACACACATATCACCGGCTTGTCGAAACTTGGAGCCATGATAGCATACAATGAGGACCGTCAGGCTTATTATCTGGTTTCTGTCGGAGGTCTCAAAGGCTGCTACATGCTTCTTGACGAAGCGTCTGTCACCGGTACCGCCAACATCGTAATGGCAGCCGCTCTTGCCGAGGGCACAACCACTATCTACAATGCGGCCTGCGAGCCTTACGTGCAGCAGCTTTGCAAAATGCTCGTCAAAATGGGCGTGAAGATAGATGGTATCGGATCGAATCTTCTAAGTATCACCGGCGTAGAGAAGCTATCCGGAGCCGATCACACGATTCTGCCTGACATGATCGAAGTGGGCAGTTTCATCGGCATGGCTGCTATCACCCGCAGCGAACTCACCATCAAGGATGTCAGCTACGACAACCTCGGAATCATTCCCGACTCATTCCGCCGCCTCGGAATCAACCTTGAACGCCGCGGTGACGATATCTTTATCCCTTCACAGGAATCATACGAAATCGAGACCAATCTCGACGGCTCGATCCCGACAATAGCAGATGCTCCCTGGCCCGGACTCACCCCGGACCTCCTTTCAGTCATGCTCGTCACCGCTACACAATGCCGCGGCAGTGTTCTGATACATCAGAAGATGTTTGAAAGCCGCCTCTTCTTCGTTGACCGTCTGATTGACATGGGTGCGCAGATAATGCTCTGCGACCCACATAGAGCGGTGGTCATAGGACTTGACCACAAGGTTCCGCTGCGGGCCAACAAAATGCACTCGCCTGACATCCGCGCCGGCATCGCAATGCTCATCGCCGCCATGAGCGCCCGCGGAGTTTCAAGAATTGACAACATCGACCAGATTGACCGCGGTTACCAGGCAATCGACACGCGACTCAATTCAATCGGAGCCTGCATTCACCGCCGCGACTGATCACATCTGCTGTTTTCAGGCCAGAGACATCGTAACTCCCCCCCTCCAACCTCACTTACACAATGGAAAAACCGATATTTACATCCGCTGAAACCACCGAGCTGAAAGCCCTCGCCAGAACTCTTCTGCGCGAGGCGGCTGAAGTGGCGTCACCTAAAGATTTCGCTACGGTCAAGGATGCCGTGGCCAGAGCCTATTCGGGAGAGAAATCGCCGGTTGACCGCCACGGGATCAACCGGGTGCTCCACTTGATGCGCACCGCGATAGCCCTCTGCCAGATGGTGTCGCCTGACCGCAACATGATCATCGCCACGATGACCTACGGGCTCTGCATGGAAGAAGCCTTCTCTCAGGATCAGATACGCAAACTATGGGGTGAGGATGTAGAGCATATGGTCGGAGGTCTGATAAAGGTTTCAACCCTCTACGGCAAACAGGGTGTGGTGAAAACCGACAACTTCCGAAGACTGCTGATGACATTCGCGGAAGACATTCGAGTTATCATCATAATGATTGTGGAACGCCTGATTCTCATGCGCACCATCAACCATCATCCTGATGAAAAATTTGTGGCCGACACCGCTTTCGAGGCCAATTATCTCTATGCTCCGCTCGCCCACCGTCTCGGCCTCTACAAGATCAAAAGCGATCTTGAAGACATGTCGCTGAAATATACAGCCCGCGAGACCTATAGCAAGATTGCGGCCGAGCTCAACGAGACCAAGGTGGCCCGCGATGCATACATAGCCGACTTCATAGCCCCGCTTAAAGCCAAACTCGACACCACAGGTCTGAAATATGAGATCAAAGGACGCACCAAGTCAATCTATTCCATCTGGAATAAGTTGCGCAAACAGCAGGTGGAACTTTCAGGCATATATGACCTCTTTGCCATCAGAATCATTCTTGACGTGCCTCTTGACCGGGAAAAGGCCGACTGCTGGAATGTTTACTCGATCGTCACCGACATGTACACTCCGAATCCGGCCAGAATGAAAGACTGGCTGTCGATTCCGAAGAGCAACGGCTATGAATCGCTCCATACAACGGTCAAAGGTCCTGACAACAAATGGGTGGAAGTTCAGATCCGCACCCGGCGCATGGACCTTGTGGCTGAAAAGGGCCTTGCCGCCCACTGGAAATACAAGGGTATAAAGAGCGAAGGCGATCTCGACTCATGGATGAACAATATCCGAGACATCCTTGAGACTGCCGACGGTCCTATGGAACTGATGAAAAACTTCAAGATGGATCTCTATGACAAAGAAGTCTTCGTCTTTACTCCAAGGGGTGACCTATACCGCCTGCCTCTCGGTGCGACAGTGCTTGACTTTGCGTTCAACATCCATTCCAAACTTGGCTGCACCTGCGTAGGAGGCAAAGTCAACGGGCGCAACCGCAAGCTGAACTACAAGCTCCATTCCGGCGACACCGTGGAGATAACCACTGCTCCCGGACAGATCCCCAAGCAGGACTGGCTCAGTTTTGTGGTGACATCCAAGGCCCGCAACAAGATCAAACAGACGCTCAACGAGCGCGCCAACCGTTCGGCCGAACTCGGCAAGGAACTTCTGCAGCGCCGGTGCAAAAACCGCAAGATAGAACTGGAAGAGGGCTATCTGATGCGCACCATCAAGAAGATGGGCTACCGAACTGTCACCGATTTCTACAAGGCGATTTCCGATGAAATCATCGATGTGAATGACGTGATCACACAGTATGAGCTCATCGAGAATGCCGACCGCAAAGCTGAAAGCGAACGCCGTAGCGCTGAAGAGTTCGAACTTCTTGACAACGGCGATCACCGCCAGGAATCGGCGTCAGACGACATTCTGATCATCGGTGACAACATCAAGGGGATCAACTACAAGCTCTCACGTTGCTGCAATCCGATTTTCGGCGACGATGTGTTCGGATTCGTCTCGGCCGAAGGGGTCATAAAGATCCACCGCAACGACTGTCCGAATGCCGAACATATACGCTACAAATATCCCTACCGCGTGATCCGCACCCGCTGGTCAGGCAAGGTCGGCAGCCATTTCGCCGCCACACTCAAGATTGTAGGCAACGATGACATCACCATCGTCACAAATATCACCTCTATAATAAACAAGGAGAAGGACGTCACTCTGCGCAACATCTCGATCGACTCCTCTGACGGCATTTTCTCAGGCTTCCTTGTCATAGGGATCAGTGACACGGACGCTCTTAACAATATAATCAAAAAAATCAAAACCATAAAAGGAATAAAAGATGTACAACGCAGTAACTGACCGCAGACTGTTAGGACGCACTATAAAACTCACTTCAATGTGCCTGCTGCTGTCAATCGCAGCATCATGTTCAGGATCAGGCGACACAGAAAAGGCCAACGCCCTCCTTGATGAGGCCCAATCTGCCTATGAAGCCCGTGACTATTCGAAAGTCATGGCGCTTATCGACACGCTTAAGAGCCGTTATCCGCACGAAATCGATGTGCGTCGCGAAGCTCTACATTTGGCCACAAGAGCCACTGAAGGGCTGAGCGTGATGAAACTCCAGAAGGCCGACTCGCTCACCGCAGTTTTAGGCGCACTGGGTGATTCGCTACAGCGCCAGATGAAGTACATAAAAAATCCGATTGAAGGATATTATGTGGCATCAAGCGCTGATCCTGCTAGATTCATAGGCACCAACGGTCTGCAGGGCCGCGTGAGTCCTGAGGGCAATTTCTATCTTATATCCTCTCTGAAAACCAAGAGTGTGAAAAGCACTTCCGTCACCGTGAGCGCCGGCGGCCGCGAAGCAAGCACATCTGTAGTCAGCCATGACGGCGAACGCAACGACCGCTCTATGGGAGCAGAGGTCATCACCTTCATGGGGGTAGAGTGCGATTCAGTGGGAAAATTCATCAGTGAGAATACCGATCGCGATATAAAACTCACGTTCAACGGCGCCTCCTCATATTCAATGACCCTCCCGTCCAAAGAAGCCCGCGAGATAGCGTTGGCTTATGACTATGCAGCAACTATACGCCGCTTCAAAGTGGCATCGCTTGAAAAAGAGCGCCTGAGCCGGACAGTTGACATTGCCCGCAGTCAGGCGTCACGCACATTTGTGGAGAAAGACAGCACAAAATAATTGGCTCCACAACCTTATGTCTGTAGATCCTTTTGCCCGGCAACAGACAGACTCTTAATCATACTGCACAAACACACATTATTGAAAACAAGATGATATTCACAAAGGAAAAGAAAGACATATCCGCTGGCAGCAATAAGCCGCAATCGCTTTTCGAGCGTCTGAAAAACAAGGCTCTGGACATTTGGGAGTATTGTTCGAAAGGCGTATGGGAAGACAAGCGCGACACGCTTAAAATCCGGATTGTCAAGACTCTGAATCTGACAATCAGGACGTTCATGAGTGCCGATCTGCAGTCAAAAGCCTGTGCGATGACATATCGCACTTTGCTTGCGATTGTGCCGGCGCTCGCACTGCTTTTTGCCATCGGACGCGGTTTCGGATTTCAAAATTTGTTGCAAAATCAGGTTTATCAGTACCTTCCGTCACAACGCAAGGCTCTCGAAATGGCCTTCTCTTTCGTTGACTCCTGTCTCGCACAGGCTTCGGAAGGCATCTTTGTCGGTGTCGGCATCATCTTCCTGCTATGGACCTTGATTTCACTGCTTGACAGTGTTGAAGAATCATTCAATAATATCTGGGGGATTACTGCAGACCGCCCGCTTGCCCGCAAAGTGACTGACTATCTTGCTATTTTCATCATACTGCCGGTATTGATGATCTGCTCAAGCGGCCTACAGATTTTCATGTCGACCACCATCCAGAAACTCCTGCCGTTTGCAGACATCACGCCATTCCTCGGCGATCTTCTCGACCTTGCGTCGGTGGCTTTGTCATGGCTGTTTTTTGCCGGTGCCTACATGTTGATCCCCAACACAAAAGTCCGTTTTCAAAACGCTCTTATTGCAGGAGTCCTCGCCGGAACAGCATTCCAGATCCTGCAATGGCTTTTCGTTACCGGGCAAGTCTATGTGGCCAAGTACAATGCTATTTACGGCAGTTTTTCTTTCCTTCCGCTCATGCTGATATGGATGCAGCTGTCATGGCTGATCACCTTGGCCGGAGCGCTCGTCTGCTGCTCGTCACAGAACATCAACATGTTTTCTTTCGAAAAACAGACCGATTCCATATCTTCAGGCTATCGCCGAAAGGTGTCAATCGCTATGCTGACTGTGATTCTAAAACGCTTCTGCAAACAGGAAAAGCCTTACAATATTTCGGAGCTATCGGCTCAATTCCTTATTCCTCCGAAACTCACTGGTCTGGTTGTCAACAAACTTATTGAGTGTAACCTGATTGTAAGACTCGCGGTAGCTGACGGGAGTCCGGATGAAACCGATCCGCCCCTCATACCAGCCACTAGCCCGGAGCATTACACTCTCGGCCATGTGCTTGAGGTACTTGACAATCATGGAGAATCGGACTTCATTCCTGAATTCGATCAAAACTTCAGATTGCTGACCGGCATTCTTGATAAACTCTCCGCTCAGATCGAAAATGAAGCCGGTGACATTCGTCTGGCCGACATACAGGTCAACAATATAAAATAGGAAATATCAACATCTCCCTCATATCAAATTTCATTAACCACAAAATTTAACTACCAATCATGAAAGAAGTCATTGCAACAACTGCGGCTCCCGGAGCTATCGGTCCCTACAGCCAGGCTATCAAGGCTGGCAACCTGCTCTTCTGCTCAGGCCAGATTCCTGTTGATCCCGCCACCGGCACAGTGCCCGAAGGCATCAAGGCTCAGACCGCCCAGTCGCTCGCAAATGTCAAGGCCATCCTTGCTGCCGCCGGTGCAAGCATCGACAATGTCGTAAAGACAACCGTATTCCTTGCCGACATGAGCCTTTTCGGAGAAATGAACGAGGTTTACGCCCAGAATTTCAACGAGCCTTTCCCTGCCCGCTCGGCTGTAGCCGTGCGCGAACTTCCCAAGCAGGTTCTCGTTGAAATCGAAGTCATCGCGGCTCTCTGATCTCCGCTTTTAAAGAGGCTGCTCCTGTCGGTCACCATGAAGTCCTGACAGGGCAAAAAACAATACGGACAAATCCATAAATTCACATTCTGTGAATCCGGGATCTGTCCGTATTCTATTTAATCTATATCTGTGTTATTATCCAGAATTTATTCGGTGCCTGAAAGATCAACGGCATAGATGCCGCGCTTTCCGGTAGGATAGACACCACGCAGGATCATGACCTTCTCATCGCCGTTGCCTTTCATAATTGCCTTATACATTTTTTCGGCATCTTCAGGAGTGCTTATGCGAGAATTGTTGATCGAGGTGATGATGAAGCCCTCCTTGACACCGGCGTCATGGAAGCGGCCTTTTGAGAGGCCGGCCACCTGCACACCGTTGCTGAGACCAAGCTGACGAAGTGTGGACTCATCAACTTTCTTGAAGGCACATCCGAGGTCCATGATGTCAGCCGCCTTAGTCACCTGAGTTGTGCCCTGCAGGTTGCGGAGCTGTACGTTGACCAAGTTGGTCTTGTTGTCTCTGACATAAGTGACCTTGATCTTGTCGCCGGGACGGTATTTGGCTACCTGTTCCTGAAGCTGGGCCACGTTGTCGGTAGGTATATCATTGATGCTTATGATAACGTCATTTTTTTGCAGACCGGCTTCTTTGGCAGAACTGCGGTCACTGATCTCTCCGACATAGACACCCTTGGTCACAGCGGTGATGCCATGCTCTTTTGCAATCTCATTGGTGAGTTCTGAGATCGAGACTCCGAGAACCGCGCGCTGCACAGTGCCGAACTGCTTCAGGTCACTGACAATTTTCTTGACAATCGAGGTCGGGATGGCAAACGAATAGCCGGCATAGCTTCCGGTCTGGCTATAGATCGCTGTGTTGATGCCTATGAGCTCTCCGGCAAGATTGACAAGCGCACCACCTGAATTTCCGGAGTTGACAGCCGCATCTGTCTGGATATACGATTCGATGTTCATCCGTCCGTGGCCTCCGCTACCGATGCTGCGCCCTTTGGCTGACACAATGCCTGCTGTGACAGTTGATGTGAAGCCGAATGGATTACCTACGGCAAGCACCCACTCTCCTACTTTGAGAGCCTCGCTGTCGCCCATCGGGATCACAGGCAGGTCTTTGGTGTCGATCTTGATCAGAGCGAGGTCTGTAGTCGGGTCGGAACCCACAACAGTGGCATCGAATGTGCGGTTGTCATTAAGAGTAACCTCCAGGCGCTCGGCCTCGTCAATCACATGATTATTAGTGACTATATAACCGTCAGAACTGATGATCACACCAGATCCAAGTCCGAGGGGCTGCTGTTTAGGCTGCTCCTGCTGAGGTTGGCTGCGACGGCCCCCGCCCGGAGAGCCGAAGAAATATTCGAAAAACGGATCATCGAAAAATCCGCCTCCCTGCTGCTGACGTGAATAGCCGCGCGGAGTGGCATAGCTCTTTATAGAGACAACACCGTTGATGGTGCTTTCGGCAGCCTTGGTGAAGTCGGATGTGTTGGCCGGAAGCTGAGAAACTCTTGTTACCTGCCCCTGAGCCTGGGCAGAGCCTGCAAAAAGTTCATTGAAACTCTGCGCTTCCTCCGCGGGGAAAAGCACCTGTTTCATCGCATAGGCTGTGATGGCCGAACTGACTACCGCTGTCGCGGCAGCGAGCATAATGATTTTGCTGCTTGATTTCATTTGCTTTACTATAATTTTTGTGCTTACTCTGTTTTTTTGTACGATGTGAATTCTGATGAATGTCATTTCTGACTATTAGACGGCAAAAAGTGTGCGTTGTTACATCGCTTGAGGCCAATTACTGACAGGTTTAAAATAATTTAAGCAGAAAATTTACGTTTTTAAGATATATTTACCACTCCGACCGATATTTGTAACTGTCATTTGGCGGCTTACTGTCACAAAAAATGACTAAATTTGCGTCATGATGTCACGTTTATCCATTTCAATCCTCGTCTCCGCTTCAATAGCCTGCTCGATGCTGTTTGTATCGTGCGGAACATCGCGTTCGTCAAATGCTACGGTATACAAGACCACACCTGCCGGCACCAGGGGCTCTCGTCCTGACAAAAAGACATTCGACATACCTGCGTCACTGGCACCTCAGTCACATGCGTTGCTGACAGAAGCCAAACGTTGGATCGGGACACCATATAGATATGGTGGAGAAGATCGCAACGGAGTGGACTGCTCCGGGCTGGTGCTCAACGTTTACCGCAGCGCTCTTCAGCTCAAACTGCCACGCAACTCCGCAGCTCAGGCCGACTTCTGTAAACCGCTGTCGAAAGCCATGCTTATGCCCGGAGACCTCATTTTTTTTGACACCGCAGGAGGCGGAGGGAAAAAAATATCTCACGTGGGGATATATGTGGGTGACGGTATGATGATCCATTCATCGTCATCAAAAGGCGTAATAGTCAGCGATATCAATGCCGACTATTTCAAGCGGACCTTTGCCGGAGCCGGGTATGTGGAGAAATACCGAGACATGATAGCCTCAAACACTCCGAAGCCAAGCCCGGCTCAGCAGCCATCAAAAAACTCCGGTGCGGTAACTGTCGAGAAACGCAACGAGGCAGCGGCAGAAGAACCCTTCACTCTGTCACCCGTGACTTCGCTGCCTACGCGCAAGGTCACCCCTGCCGCTACCGGCACTCCCAAAACAGCCGAACCGACTCCGGAAGAAGCCCGAAAGAAAGTGCTCAATACCCTGATAGAGCAAAAACTCGACTCTATTTTCAACCGATAAGCCACCTCCTCCGCCACACCTATATATTATATGAACAGAACAATCGCCCCTCAGGTCCACAATTTCGGACCACTGCATCTGACGTCCCCCCGTGTAATCCGCCTGCATAACGGCATACATATATATATAGAAACCGGAAGCGAGGCCGATGTCAACCGTCTCACCATCGCACTGCCCGGAGGAGGAGCCGAAGAGCCTGTGGCAGGCCTGGCATCCTGCACTGCGTCACTTCTCGCCGAAGGGACCAATCATTACAGCGGAGCAGACATCGCAGCCCGGCTGGAATATGCCGGCGCGTGGACCGGAACTTCTGTTTCGACTCACCACACCTCGATCACCCTCTCCAGCCTCAACGACAAATTTGCAGAACTGCTTCCTCTGTTGATCGACATAGTATTCCATCCCATATTCCCGGCAGAGGCTACCAACGGCATTCTGCGCAGAAGGGCCGCAAGGATCGACATCGAACGCCGCAAGGTGTCATTTCTCGCAGACGAAGCCATACGGCCGCTGGCCTATGGCGCAAGTTCCCCCCTCGCCCGCTCTGAATCTGCAGAACAGATCCTCAGTCTGACCCCTGACCAGCTCCGCGAATTCCACTACTCACGCCTGTCGTCCAATGACATCCATGTATTCCTTTCAGGTAATATCACACCACGGATAGAGGCACTCGTTACCGATACATTCTCGCGCATCGCCTCAGGCACAAGCTTTGGCATGTCATCACTCTGTTTCGCTTCACCGGCCGAAAGTCCCCGCGAAGTCCTTGTAGAACTGCCTGGATCACAGCAGAGCGCCGTGAATATGATGATCCCGGCTCCAGGAAGGCTTGACAGCAGTTTCGTGCCACTGCGATGCGCCGTCACAGCCCTTGGCGGATATTTTGGAAGCCGCCTGATGCTCAACATACGCGAAGCCCGCGGTCTGACATATGGCATCTCCGCCTCACTTTTCGGCTATCCTGAGCGCAGTTTCATAAGCGTGGCAACCCAGACCGCCTGCGATTCCGTAAAAGACGTGCGCAGACTCATTCTCGAAGAAATCGAGCGGATGAAAGACCCGGCATCCTATACCGAAGACGAACTCATGCGTCTGTCCCGTTTTCTGCTCTCAGGACTTGCCGCAACTCTTGACACACCATTCAGCCGGATGGATTTTTTCAAGACAAAACTTTATGCCTCGACACCCGATGACTACTTCGAAATCCAGGAAAACTTCGCCAGAAGGCTCGATCCGGCAAATACTTCATCAAAAGAAGCCGCAGAACTGCTTGCCTCAACCACAGCCGATAACTTCAATGTTTCCAGGAGAATAACCGCAGTAGCCGGTCTATAAAGAAATTTCCGCAACAACTATTTTGCAAAAACGCGCAAAAAAGTTTCCGAAAAATTTGCACGGTTCAACAAAACTCCTTAACTTTGCACCCGTAATCAAGAGAGCTACTCAACAGAACATTAAGAGAAATGATCTAAAGCCCTTAAGTGTTACAAATTTGGAGAGATGGCAGAGTGGTCGATTGCGGCGGTCTTGAAAACCGTTGAGGGTCACACCTCCGGGGGTTCGAATCCCTCTCTCTCCGCAATAAAGCCTGATTATCAGGCTTTTGTTGTATATACACCCAATTTTACACCCAGTTTTGGGCGTGAGATTGGGTGTTTTGTTTGGGGCTTAAAGGGAGAAAAGAAGGGAATAAAAATTTTTATTCTCCCTTTTGTTCCTTCCAAAAAGAAGGAATACGGCTCTACACCCACTTTAGTTTAGAGCCGTATATATAAGGTACGATGATAAAGTAAAGCGTCAGCCTAGGATTTCTTTTAAGGCTTCTGCAAATTCCTTGTTCTTTTTGCTTGGTGGATCGCTTATGGGTTCACGGTATTTTGAACGGTAATATTCTTGTTCAATGCCTGTATTCCGGAGCATGGCTCCAATCCACTCGCTGCGCATACCTTTATCAATCTTTTCGCTTAGCTGATGGATGAGGTAGCAAACTCTTACTTTCTCATTCTTGCAAACCTCCAAAGGCTTGGAGGCTTGATGCAGGTTAAGTGCATGGAAAAAATCAATGGCTGCCATATCTTCAAACTGCCGTCCATTACAGAGCTCATGGACGGACACCAAAAGCGACATTGATAAATACACTTCAGTCCGTTCGGACTGTTCTTTGTTCTTTTCTACAGGTTTATTATAGTATTTTTCTATGACAGGCAGTAGACCATTGCATTTAAGATATATTAGCCTGAAAATATCGGTCGGTACACTCCATCTTTCCTCTTCGAGGCTTTTCCGCTTTGCGTAAAAGTTTTGAAGCTTCGCTTTCTCCTTTTGGTATTCTGCTGTCAGCTTGTCTACCCTTCGTTCCAACACGGCTGCTTCATCTTTCGACATACCATTGAACGGAGTCATTTCATACGAATTAGAGGCTTCTTTTAGTTCGTCGCTTGCTGCCTGTGTTTTCTTTTGTTGGGCTTGAATATCCTTATCGACGTATGACAACGGTTTGTCCCAAAGAAATCTCAAATCCCTACAATCATAGTAGATGCTGTTATCATTATATAGCGTTACAATTTTGTCTAAATCGGTATGTAGACTTTTAAGAACAATCTCCATACGCTCCGCTGGTGCTTTCAGAACCAAGTCCATTATTCCAGATTCTACATCGTGAACAGAAGGGAAAGAATTGATAATAGCAACCAAGGTCAAGGCATCTTCACAGGCGATGCCACTGGAAAACCCAGGCTCGGATGACCCCTTAGACCAGGTTGAATTGACCCCTGAAGC
>ERZ778516.92-NODE-92-length-70212-cov-19.408541_pt1 | contig 70212 bp, 47 predicted proteins | sample MGYA00510342_ERZ778516 | MGnify/ENA primary metagenome ERZ778516 (study PRJEB29527, sample SAMN07138961) | mouse gut metagenome | material: feces | host: mouse | place: China:Nanjing | collected 2016-01-25 ...
CCATCCAGTCCATGGTAGCGCCGCCCTCGTGCACCTCGCCGATCTTGTGGGTCTTGCCCGTGTAGAAAAGGATACGCTCCGATGTCGTAGTCTTACCGGCATCGATGTGGGCCATGATACCGATATTACGGGTAAAATGTAAGTCTCTGGTTGCCATCTTCGGGTCTCCTTTTTAGAATCTGAAATGTGCGAACGCCTTGTTGGCCTCGGCCATGCGGTGCATCTCCTCCTTGCGTTTGAAGGCGGCGCCCTGCTGGTTGTAGGCATCCACTATTTCGGCGGAAAGCTTCTCTGCCATGGTCTTGCCGGCGCGCTTGCGGGAAAAGAGGACAAGGTTTTTCATGGAAATAGAAATCTTGCGCTCCGGACGCACCTCCATCGGAACCTGGAACGTCGCGCCGCCGATACGTTTCGATTTCACTTCGACTTGGGGCGTGATGTTCTCCAGGGCCTGTTTCCAGATTTCCAGCGGAGATTTGTCAGCATCCTTCATCTTCTTGCCTACGAGCTCCAACGCATCGTAAAAAATGGTGTAGGCAATACTCTTCTTACCATCCAGCATGAGGTTGTTCACGAAACGGGTCACTGCCACGTCGCCGAACTTCGGATCCGGAAGTAGAATTCGCTTTTTTGGCTTAGCTTTTCTCATTGCTATCTTAAGTTGTGTGTTTCATTGCTTCGTTTCCGTTTCGGGGAGCCGTCTCCCGCGGCGGAAACTTTTCGGAAATGGGGTTGTTTCGCTCTCGGTTATTTGGCTGCCGCCTTGGGACGCTTGGCACCGTACTTCGAGCGGCGCTGACGACGACCGTCGACACCCGCCGAGTCGAGCGCACCGCGCACGAGGTGGTAACGTACACCGGGAAGGTCCTTGACACGACCGCCGCGGACGAGCACGATCGAGTGCTCCTGCAGGTTGTGGCCCTCGCCGGGGATGTAGGCATTGACCTCCTTGCCGTTGGTCAGACGCACACGCGCAACCTTACGCATGGCCGAGTTAGGCTTCTTGGGGGTCGTGGTGTACACACGGGTGCACACGCCGCGACGCTGGGGACACGCGGCCAGGGCGGGAGACTTCGACTTGTCCTCCATCGCCAGACGGCCGTTTCTTACTAACTGTTGAATAGTTGGCATTTCTTAAACTGTCCTTTAAGTTGTTAAAAATCTATTTCCATTGTCCAAAATGGACTGCAAAGGTACGTATTTTTTTTGAATTACCATATATACGGGTGTCTTTTTGAGGCTTTTTCGACCCCGATGTCCAACTTTTGCGATTCTTTTTATTTATCGTTTTGCAAAACAAATAATAATAGCTTATAATATTATAAGTAAATGATTGGCATACAAATATTTAAACACAACATTGCGCCCACCATTCCGAAGACCCTCCGACCGCATCGCGCCTTGCATTCCGACGCTCCATGCAAGGGCCGAAGCATGCAGCATCCGCTCCGAACAACGAGGCGCAAAGAGACCCGGCGCAACCCGGAATCTCGCTGTTGCACAACCCGGTTGCGAATTATGGATTCTTAATTGTGAATTGTACAAAGTTTCCGTATTTTTGCAGGAAATTCGGATCAATCATACAACAGATAATGGAATACGATTTCAGACAGATCGAAGCCAAATGGCAGCAGCGCTGGAAGGAGCGCGGCATCTACCGCGTAGGGATCGACCCCGCGCGCCCCAAGTTCTACGTCCTGGACATGTTCCCCTACCCCTCGGGCGCCGGGCTGCACGTGGGCCATCCGCTGGGCTACATCGCTTCCGACATCTACTCGCGCTACAAGCGGCTCAAGGGGTTCAACGTCCTCCACCCGATGGGGTACGACGCCTTCGGACTGCCCGCCGAGCAGTATGCCATCCAGACGGGACAGCACCCGGCCGTGACCACCGAGCGCAACATCGCCCGCTACCGCGAGCAGCTGGATAAGATCGGCTTTTCATTCGACTGGGAGCGCGAGGTGCGTACGTGCGACCCCGCCTACTACAAATGGACGCAGTGGGCCTTCCTCGAAATGTACAACCACTACTACTGCAACGACACGCAGAAGGCCCGGCCCGTCTCCGAACTCGTCGAGGCCTTCTCCAAATACGGCAACGAGGGCCTCAACGCCGCCAGCACCTCCGAAATACGCTTCACGGCCGACGAATGGAACGCCATGAGCGAAGCCGAAAAGGAACAGGTGCTCCAGAATTACCGCCTCGCCTACCGCGCCGACACGATGGTCAACTGGTGTCCGCAGCTGGGCACCGTACTGGCCAACGACGAGGTGCGCGACGGGCTCTCGGTGCGCGGCGGATTCCCCGTGGAGCAGAAGCGCATGAAACAATGGCTGCTCCGCGTCACAGCCTACGCCCAGCGTATGCTCGACGGGCTCGACAAGCTCGCGTGGAGCGACTCGCTCAAGGAGATCCAGCGCAACTGGATCGGCCGCTCGGTCGGCGCGCAGGTCTTCTTCGACATCGAGGGTTCCGACCGCAAGCTCGAAATCTTCACCACGCGCCCCGACACCATCTTCGGCGTCACGTTCATGGTCATCGCCCCCGAGCACGAGTGGGTCGGCGAGCTCACCGCGCCCGAGAACCGCGCGGCCGTCGAGGAGTACATCGCCCAGGCCAAGAAGCGCTCCGAGCGCGAGCGCATCGCCGAAACGCGGCGCGTCAGCGGCGTGGCAACGGGTTCCTTCGCCGTCAACCCCTTCACCGGCAAGGCCATTCCGATCTACATCTCCGACTACGTGCTGGCCGGCTACGGCACGGGCGCCATCATGGCCGTTCCGGCCCACGACTCGCGCGACTACGCCTTCGCCCGCCGCTTCGGGCTCGACATCGTGCCCGTGGTCGAGGGCGGCGACCTCGAAAAGGAGTCCTACGACGTCAAGGAGGGCCGCATGATCAACTCCGATTTCCTCAACGGCAAGGATGTCAAGGAGGCCATCGGTCTCATGTTCGACGAGGTCGAACGCCGCGGTCTGGGCAAGCGCCTGGTCAACTACCGCCTGCGCGACGCCATCTTCTCGCGCCAGCGTTACTGGGGCGAGCCTTTCCCCGTCTGCTACAAGGACGACGTGGCCTATCCGCTCACCCTCGACAAACTCCCGCTGGAGCTCCCGCCCATCGAGAACTTCGGCCCCACGGCCGAGGGCGAGCCGCCGCTGGCGCGTGTCGAGGGCTGGTGCACTCCCGAGGGCTGCCCCTACGAGCTCTCCACCATGCCCGGATTCGCCGGATCGTCGGCCTACTACCTGCGTTACATGGACCCGCACAACGACAGCGCGCTCGTCGGCCGCGAGGCCAACGACTACTGGCGTTCGGTCGACCTCTACGTCGGCGGCATCGAGCACGCCACGGGCCACCTGATGTATTCGCGTTTCTGGAACATGTTCCTCTACGACCTCGGCCGCGTATGCGAGGAGGAGCCGTTCCGCAAGCTCGTCAACCAGGGCATGATCCAGGGCCGCTCCAACTTCGTCTATCGCGTCGTCGGCACCAACAAGTTCGTCTCGCTCGGGCTCAAGGAGCAGTACGAGACGCAGGAGATCCACGTCGACGTCAACATCGTCAGGAACGACATACTCGACACCGAAGCGTTCCGCCGCTGGATGCCCGACTTCAAGGATGCCGAATTCATCCTCGAGGACGGCAAGTATCTCTGCGGCTGGGCCGTCGAGAAGATGTCCAAGTCGATGTACAACGTCGTCAATCCCGATTACATCGTCGACAACTACGGCGCCGACACGCTGCGCATGTACGAGATGTTCCTCGGGCCTCTGGAGCAGTCGAAGCCGTGGGACACCAACGGCATCGACGGCGTGCACAAGTTCCTGCGGCGGTTCTGGCGTCTCTTCTTCGACCGCGACGGCAAGCTGCTGCTCACCGACGGGCCGGCCACCGACAAGGAGCTCCGCACGCTGCACAAAACCATCAAGAAAGTCACCGAAGACATCGAGAACTTCTCGTTCAATACCTCGGTCGCCGCTTTCATGATCTGCCTCAACGAGCTGGGCGAATGCTCCAAACGCGCCGTGCTCGAACCCCTCACCGTACTGCTCGCTCCTTTCGCACCGCACATCGCCGAGGAGCTGTGGGAGGTGCTCGGGCACAGCGGGTCGGTCTGCGACGCCGCCTACCCCGAGTTCGACGAAAAACACCTCGCGCTGAGCGCCTTCGAATACCCCGTCTCGATCAACGGCAAGCTCCGTTTCAAGAAGGAGTATCCCGTCGCCGCGTCGCCCGCCGACATCCAGGCCGACATCGTCGCACTGCCCGAGGCGCAGAAATGGCTCGACGGCAAGGCTCCCAAGAAGGTCATCGTCGTACCCGGCAAAATCATTAATATCGTCATCTGATGAAACGACTACTCCTTTCGGTGCTTCTTCTGACCGCCATGCACCCCGCCTCCCGGGCTCAGGACTACGGCCAGGCCCTCACCGTGAAGCTGTGGGACAACGCCACGGCGCCCCACTCCAACGGCATCGACACGCCCGAAACGCACGCTGCTCCCGGACGCGTCGGCAACGTCTCCACGGCCGAGCTCTACATCTTCCCGGCCGACACGGCCAGGCAGAGCGGCACGGCCGTCGTCATCTGCCCCGGCGGCGGATATGCCCGGCTGGCCATGGACCACGAGGGGTACAACGTCGCCCGGTGGCTGGCCGCCAACGGCATCACGGCCGCCGTGCTCAAGTACCGCATGCCCAACGGCCATCCCGAAGTGCCGCTGGAGGATGCCGAACAGGCGCTCCGCATCATGAAAGGAACCGAAGCGGGCGCCGGGCAGCATGCCGCCCCGAGGGTCGGCATCATCGGCTTCTCGGCAGGCGGACACCTCGCGGCCATGACCTCGACGATGGCGGAGACGAAACCCGATTTCGCCATCCTCTTCTACCCGGTCATCACGGCCGTAAGGGCACCGGCGCACGGGGGAACCTTCAAAAACCTGCTGGGGACCGGGCGCAACGCCGCCAGCGAGGCACGCTATTCGCTGGAGAACCGCGTGAACGACGCCACGCCGCCCACGCTCCTGCTGCTCTCCGACGACGACCGCAGCGTCCCGCCCGTCAACTCCACGTGCTACTACGAGGCGCTGAAGCGGCACGGCATCGAGGGTTCCATACACCTCTACCCCACCGGAGGCCACGGCTGGGGCTTCCGCGACAGTTTCAGCTACAAGCCCCAATGGCAGGCCGCGGTGCTCGACTGGCTGGAACGGCTGCAAGCGAAAAATGAAAAGTGAAAGGTGAAAAGCCATAGTCACCGCAACAAAAAACGACAACCATGTTTTCCGCAAAAACCTACGCTTCGCGCCGCGAAGTCCTGCGCACGAAAATCGGCAGCGGAGTGATCCTGCTACCGGGCAACATGCCGGCGCCCAACAACTACCCCAACAACACCTATTACTTCCGCCAGGACTCGTCGTTCCTCTACTACTTCGGGCTCAACATCCCGTCGCTGGTCGGCGTGATCGACGCCGACACGGGCGAGGAGATGCTTTTCGGCGACGACTTCACCGTCGAGGACATCATCTGGACCGGTCCGCAGCCCACGCTCCGCGAGCTGGGGGCCCAGGTCGGCATCGCCGCCGCACACCCCATGGCCGAGCTGGAAAAACACCTCCGCAAGGCCATCGCGCAAGGCCGCCGCATCCACTACCTGCCGCCCTACCGCGGCGAAACGAAACTCCAGCTCTCCGAGCTGCTGGGCATCGCTCCCGCACGGCTTCACGAACACAAGTCGGTCGACCTGATGCTGGCCGTGGCCGAGATGCGCGAAGCGAAGAGCGCCGAGGAGATCGACGAACTCGAACGCGCCTTCCGCATCGGCTACGACATGCACACGCTGGCCATGAAGATGTGCCGCCCGGGCGTCGTCGAGCGGGAGATCGCCGGCGCCATCGAGGGCGTCGCCAAATCGGCCGGAGCGGGCGTCTCGTTCCCGTCGATCGTTTCGCAACACGGCGAAACGCTTCACAACCTCTGCGCCGACGGCGTGCTGGAGGAGGGGCGGCTGCTGCTGTGCGACGCAGGCGGCGAAACGGTCGGCAACTACTGCTCCGACCACACGCGCACCTACCCCGTGAGCGGCCGATTCACTCCGAAGCAGCGCGAAATCTACGAAATCGTCCTTGCGGCCCACGACCGTGTGGCCGCCATCGTCAAGCCCGGCATGATGTACACCGACATCCACAACGCCGCCTGCCTGACGCTGGCCGAAGGCCTCGTCGGCGCCGGTCTGGTCAGGGGATCGGCCGAAGATGCCGTGGCGGCCGGCGCCATGACGCTCTTCATGCCCCACGGGCTGGGCCACGGCCTCGGCATGGACGTCCACGACTGCGAAGCGATGGGCGAACGGTCGTTCGACTTCTCGTCGATCGCCGACCGGGCGGCCGAATCGGCCACCTGCATCTACCGTGCGGCCTGGCGCGTGCGTCCCGGCACGGTGATGTCCGACGAACCGGGCATCTACTTCATCCCGGCGCTGATCGACAAGTGCCGCGCCGAAGGGCTCTACCGCGGCATCGTCGACTACGACCGGCTCGACTCCTACCGCGACTTCGGCGGCATCCGCATCGAAGACGACCTGCTTCTCACCGACACCGGCTGCCGCATCATCGGCGACAGAAAGATTCCGGTCACGGTCGACGAGCTGGAAGCCGTCGTAGGAAAATAAATCTTTTCTTAAGCCGGGGCAGAGCGCCGAACATATTCGAGCAATGCCGAGGCAAGAAAACCTGCAAGAATTCGATCGCGCCATGCCGGCACCAGCTTTCGGGCCGGCATGGCTTTTTTCATCCCTAATCTCTTCAGCCATGACAAACAAAACCAAATGGATCATCGGCACGGCGGTCGTTCTCGTCGTCCTGCTGCTGCTCGTCATCTTCTCGAAGAACATCTGGAACTGGTTCAGCAACGTGCTGATCGACGTGGCGATCTATCTGATCGTCTTCGGCGCCGGATGGCTCTTGGGCCGCTTCGCGGGGAAAGGCTCCGGAAGCGGCAAATAGCCCGCAGGCATCGACCCCGTTCCCGGGGCCCGGACACTCGTCCCCACCTTCCCAAAACAGCTCCGGCCCAGAATGGCGCGGGTCACGGCTCGCGCCAGCGCGGCCCAGGTAGATTCAGCAATCCACTGCTCTTCGTTCGCCGCTTTTGTTCCGTTCCGGTTCCGACATCGGGCCGGACTTCGGTCTGCAACTCCGAAAGGAGCGACGGGCAGTTGTACATCCCAGTCTGCCGCAGAGCCGATCATCTGTGAGCAATCAATAATGAATAGCCGATAATCCTTGCTTTCCGTGCATGCGGCTCTTTCGAGCCGTGCGGGCTCCAGCCACCCGGCGCGGAGGCCCGCAAGCGTGCCCCGCAGGCTGCGACCCGGCTTCGGACGGACGACCCGATTATTCACGGTTCATTATACATTCACAGACTCTCTGCGGCACCCATTCCAGCGATTGCGTTCCACGCCCTGCTACGGGCTTCCGCAACAATTCGTCGGGAGCCTTGGCGGAAGTCGGCACGCGCGGCCTCGTCTACGCCTCGTCGTCCTATGCTGCCGGCAATCACAACGCGGGCTTCCTGGACTTCAACGCCAGCAACGTGTACCCGCTGAACAACGCCAATCGGGCAGCGGCTCTTTCCGTGCGCTGCGTCCAGCATCTACACGGCTGTTTTCAAGGTGAAAAGTCAAATGTGAAGGCAGCGGATACGGCCAAAACTTCTGCCTATCTGCAAATATTCCCGGTCTATTCGCTTTGTCGGTTGACAGCGCATTTAAGACGGTTTCCGGAAGGCGGCCTGTTGCAGGCTGCCTTCCGGATCGACCGTCCGCATTTGAAACCGGGAGCGATTTTTCTTGTTTATGTCAAAAAATTTGTATATTTATAGTCGGCAAACCGCTGCCGTCCGGCACCAGCTGCCGAACCGCATGCTGCCGCCCGCTCGCCGGGACCGGTATCCGCGGCCCGACCGGCCGGATGCGGAGCGGCCCCTGCCCTGCGAAAGCCAACACCGACAACCTTAAAACCGAACCGCCATATGAAAAACTATGCAGCCAAAGAGATCAAGAACATCGTACTGATCGGCGCCCCCGGCACGGGCAAAACCACCCTGGCCGAGGCGATGGCCTACGAAGGCAAGGTCATCGACCGCCGGGGCAGCATCGAGACCTGCAACACCCTTTCGGACAACACCGACATCGAACACGAATACAAACGCTCGATCTACTCCACGATCCTCTTCACGGAGTTCATGGAGCGCAAGCTCAACATCATCGACTGTCCGGGTTCGGACGACTTCTGCGGCAACCTCTTCTCGGCCTTCAAGGTCGGCGACGTGGGCGTGTTCCTCTACAGCGCCGTCAACGGCTGGGAGGTGGGCAGCGAGATCCAGGCCCGCTACGCCCGCATCCTCAACAAGCCCGTCATCGGCGTCATCAACCAGCTCGACCACGACAAGGCCAACTTCGAGGCCGCCGTCGAGTCGGTCCGGGCCGCTTCGCGCGTGAAGCCCGTCATCGTGCAGTACCCCGTCAACCAGGGTGCGGGCTTCGATTCGTTCATCGACGTGCTGATGATGAAGATGTACCGCTTCAAGGACCACGACGGCCACCGCGAGGAGCTCGACATCCCCGCCGAGGAGATGGAGAAGGCCATGGCCCTCAACAAGGAGCTGGTCGAGATGGCCGCCGAGCACGACGAGGCCCTCATGGAACTCTACTTCGACAAGGGCACCCTCACGCAGGACGACATCCGGCAGGGTCTCAAGATCGGCGTGTCGCGCCGCGAGGTGATGCCGATCTTCTGCACCAGCGGCAAGCGCGACATCGGTACCAAGCGCCTGATGGAGTTCATCATCAACGTGGCGCCCGGACCGCTGAAGGCCCCCGCGTTCCTCTCGACCGAGGGCGGGCAGCTCGCGGCCGACGCCGACGCGCCGACCGTGGCGTTCGTCTTCAAGAGCCAGATCGAGCAGCACATAGGCGAAATCACCTACTTCCGTGTCATCCGCGGCAAGATCGCCGAGGGCACCGAGCTGGTCAACACCCGCACAGGCAACAAGGAGAAGCTCTCGCAGCTCTTCGCCGTGGCTGGCAAGAACCGCATCAAGGTGACCGAGCTTTCGGCCGGCGACATCGGCTGCACGGTCAAGCTCAAGGGCACGCGCACCAACGACACCCTCGCCGCGCCGGGCACTCCGGTGGCGGTGGAACCCATCGTCTTCCCCGAACCGCGCTACCGCGCCGCGCTCAAATGCAAGGAGCAGGCCGACGAAGAGAAGCTGGGCAAGATTCTGAACGACGCCAAGTTCGAAGACCCGACCATCCTGGTGGACTACAGCAAGGAGCTGAAACAGACCATCATCCAGGGGCAGGGCGAACACCACCTCAACATCCTGCGTTCGCGCATCCTGGCCGAAAACAAGCTCGCCTACGACTACATCGCGCCGAAGATTCCCTACCGCGAGACCATCACCAAGGTGGCGCAGGCCGACTACCGCCACAAGAAGCAGTCGGGCGGCGCCGGTCAGTTCGGCGAGGTGCACATGATCGTCGAACCTTATTACGAAGGGATGCCCGAACCCAAGAACTACAAGGTGCCGGGCAAGGGCGACATGGTGGTCAACGTCAAGACCAAGGAGGAGTACGACCTGCCGTGGGGCGGCAAGCTGCAATTCTACTCGGCCATCGTGGGCGGCGCCATCGACGCGCGCTTCATGCCGGCGATTCTGAAAGGCATCATGGAGAAGATGGACGAGGGCCCGCTGACGGGTTCCTACGCCCGCGACATCCGCGTGGTGATCTACGACGGCAAGATGCACCCGGTGGATTCGAATGAAATCTCGTTCAAGTTGGCGGCCCGCAACGCTTTCAAGGAGGCGTTCCGCAACGCCGGACCCAAGATTATGGAGCCGATCTACAACGTCGAGGTGCTGGTGCCGAGCGACTGCATGGGCGCCGTGATGAGCGACCTGCAGAACCGCCGCGCGATGATCATGGGCATGGAGTCGGACAAGGGTTTCGACCGGCTCAACGCCGCCGTGCCTCTGGCCGAGCTCTACCGCTATTCGACCACCCTGTCGTCGCTCACGTCGGGTTCGGCGACCTACACCATGAAGTTCGCCAGCTACGAGCAGGTGCCCGCCGACGTGCAGGACAAGCTGCTCAAAGCCTATACCGACACCGACGAGGAGTAGGCCAGGCGGCACGCTCCCGACACGAAGAATCCCGGAAGACCGATGGTCTTCCGGGATTTTCATACCCTCCTGCCTGCACAATGCCTCCGGGCCGTCAAACAAGCTATCGCCCCCATAAGGCGAATATCGCGCCGGCGGCAGAATCCGGCGAAACGACCAGAACGCAGCGCCGAAGAACGCGAAAGAGAGTTCCGCTCCCGATTGCCGCAAAACCGGGCGGGAAAAATCGGAGCACCGGAGCATTAAGCCGACAAAAAATCGGATCGCCGGAAAATCGCGCCGGCAAGAAATCCGGCAGACGCCCCTACTCCTTTTTCTCGCGCACGAGCTCCTTGAAGCAGTGACGGCAAATAGGCTCGTAGGTGTCCTGAGCGCCGAGCATCACCTGTTTTTCGTCGCTCGTCAAGCGGTGGGAGTGGTGGGCCAGGTTGCCGCAGCGCACGCAGATGGCGTGCACCTTCGTGACGTATTCGGCCGTAGCCATCAACGCCGGCATTGGCCCGAAAGGCTTGCCCGTATAGTCCATGTCGAGCCCCGCCACGATGACCCGCACCCCGTTGTCGGCCAGCTGCCGGCAGACGTCGACGATGCTGCCGTCGAAAAACTGCGCCTCGTCGATGCCCACCACGTCGACCCCGGCCGACATGAGCAGGATGTTCTGCGGCGAATCGACCGGCGTGGACCGGATGGCGTTGGCGTCGTGCGAGACGACCTCCTCCTCCGAGTAGCGCACATCGATGCGCGGTTTGAATATCTCGACCCGCTGGTGGGCGAACTGGGCCCGTTTGAGACGGCGGATCAGCTCTTCGGTCTTGCCCGAGAACATCGAGCCGCAGACCACTTCGATCCAGCCCTTGCGGCTGGCATTTTCCAGAAACATTCCGAGAAAGTGAAAATTGAAAGGTGAAAGGTTAAAGACGGCATTGCGCGAACCCTGCGGCCGCCGCTCCGAACCGTCCGCTACTCCTCCATGCGGGTGATGCGGGCGCCCAGCGCGTTGAGCCGGGTGTCGATCTCCTTGTAGCCGCGGTCGATCTGGTCGATGTTCTGGATCGTCGAGACGCCCTCGGCCGACATGGCGGCGATGAGCAGCGCCACGCCCGCACGGATGTCGGGCGAGGTCATGCGCGTGGCCCGCAGCCGGATGTTGTGGTCGTGGCCGATGACCGTGGCCCGGTGGGGGTCGCAGAGAATGATCTGCGCACCCATGTCGATCAGCTTGTCGACGAAGAACAGGCGGCTTTCGAACATCTTCTGGTGGATCAGCACCGAGCCCTTGGCCTGCGTGGCCACCACCAGGAAGATCGAGAGCAGGTCGGGCGTCAGTCCCGGCCACGGCGCATCGGCGATGGTCATGATCGACCCGTCCATGAAGGTGTCGATGCTGTAGTGGTCCTGCTGGGGGATGTAGATGTCGTCGCCCCGCTGTTCGAGCTGGATGCCCAGGCGCCGGAACTGCGCCGGAATGATGCCCAGGTTGTCGTAGGAAACATCCTTGATAGTCAGTTCCGAGCGCGTCATGGCGGCCATGCCGATGAAGCTGCCCACTTCGATCATGTCGGGAAGCAGCGTGTGCTTGGTGCCGCCCAGCAGGTCGACGCCCTCGATGGTCAGCAGGTTCGAGGCGATGCCCGAGATGCGGGCGCCCATGCGGTTGAGCATGCGGCAGAGCTGCTGGATGTAGGGTTCGCAGGCGGCATTGTAGATTGTTGTCGTGCCCCGCGCCATGACGGCGGCCATGATGATGTTGGCCGTACCGGTCACCGACGCCTCGTCGAGAAGCATGTAGGTGCCCTTCAGATTGCGGCCCTCGACCATAAAGAATTCGTCGGCGATGTCGAAATCGAACTTCGCGCCCAGCTTCTGGAATCCCAGGAAGTGGGTGTCCAGCCTGCGGCGTCCGATCTTGTCGCCGCCGGGCTTGGGAACATAGCCCATGCCGAAGCGCGCCAGCAGGGGCCCGATGAGCATCACCGAACCGCGCAGACGCATGCAGCGCTGACGATAGTCGTCGCTCTTGAGGTATTCGAAGTCGATGTCGCGGGCCTTGAAGGTGTAGGAACCTTCGGCGATGCGCTCGATCTCGACGCCCATGCGCCGCAGCAGCTCGATAAGCTGCATGACATCCAGAATCTGCGGCACGTTGTGCACCGTCACCCGCTCGGAGGTGAGCAGGGTGGCGCAGATGATCTGCAACGCTTCGTTCTTGGCGCCCTGGGGCGTGATGCTTCCGCTCAGGCGATGTCCGCCTTCGACCTTGAAAATAGCCATATCGTTCGTGGTTTGGGTGCTTCTTTTCCTTGCGGCCCCGCACCGGAGCCGTCCGCACGGTCCGCAGCCGGCGCTCCGCACGGAAAAAGGCCCGCGCATCCCGCCGCGGACGGATCCTTCACCCGCCTGCGGACGAAGCGCCGCCAGTTTTACAAAGGTAAGAAGAATCGGGGTTTTTCCGGACCTTTCGAAATATTTTCTCGAAAAATTTTTGCGAATCGCATTTTTATTGTACTTTTGCAATCCGTAAAAGTGTCGGAACCGATTAAGAAACGATAAAAATCAGATAGCTATGGCAATGAAGAGAACTTACCAGCCCTCGCGTCGGAAACGAATCAACAAGCACGGTTTCCGTGCTCGTATGGCTACGGCGAACGGTCGCAAGGTGTTGGCAGCACGTCGTGCTAAGGGTCGCAAGAAGCTGACCGTATCGGACGAGTCGACGTTCAAATACGCTTAGTCCCTACCCTGCACAAAGAGACGGCCGGCTGGAAAAGCCGGCCTTTTTCGTATGCTGCCGCCAAGCACGGCAGCGACTCCCCCTTATCAAACCGCAAACCGAGCCGACAACCCTGCCGCATGCAACCCGACACACCGCCCCGACCGGACGTCCGCCGCGCAACGCCTGCGGACATCCCGCTGATCCGCGCACTGGCCGCCGAAGCGTTTCCGGCGACCTACCGCGACATCCTTGCCCCCGAACAGATCGACTATATGATGGAATACATGTATTCGGAAACGAGCCTTGCCGGACAAATGGCCGAAGGGCATGTTTTCCTCATCCCCTCGCTGGACGGGGAGCCCTGCGGCTACCTCTCCGTCGAGCAGCAGGCAACCGACCTGTTCCACCTGCAGAAAATCTATCTTCTGCCCCGCTTCCGCGGTCGCGGCATCGGCGCCATGCTGTTCCGCTGCGCCGTGGAGCATGTCCGCACCCGCTGCCCGCAAGCCTGCCGCCTGGAACTCAATGTCAACCGCCACAACAGCGCCGCCGTGCGCTTCTACGAACGCATGGGCATGCGCCGCCTGCGCGACGGCGATTTCGCCATCGGCAACGGCTACTTCATGAACGATCACATCATGGGAATGGAGCTCGGGGAAGAGCTCACGCGTTGTCTTTGAACAGGTCGACCTCTCCGCGTTCGACCTTGCCGTGCATGGCCGCCAGTTCGGCGATGACGGGCGAAACGAGGTCGATGGTGTCGGCCACGGCCGGGCGGTCGCCCTGGCCCTTGATGCGGTAGAGCATCACCGCATACAACGCCCTGAAGCACAACTCCGTATCGCTCATGCCCGGATTCCCCATCACGGCACGCAGGCGCGGCAGTTCGCCCTCCAGCCGCGCAAAGGTCTTGCGGTAGTGCTCGCCGGCCGGGAGTTTGAGCAGTTGCAGATGCAGGTCGTGGAGGTCCTGGATCAGATGCAGCGTGTGCTCCAAGTGTCCTTTCTCTTCCTTGCCCTCCTGCCGGAGCAACCCCGCCAGGTCGAGGTACCACATCAGATACACGGGCTTCTGCTCCTCGCACAGTTCGGTGCGCGGGGCGATCAACTGCGAATAGATGGCCTCGGGGCTGAACTGCAAGGCCCGCAGCAGGTCTTCTACCTGCCACAGATAGAGGATGTATTCGGCGATGTTCTCCCGCCGCTTGGCTTGTGCTATGTCCACTTTATCGAAGGTGAAAAGTGAAAGGTGAAAGGTGAAAAGTGAAAGGTGAAAAGCAAATCGTCGTTTCGGGGAAAAGCGACCTTTCGCTTTCCCCCTATCGCCTCTCGCCCTGTTACTTAATCCATTTCTTCTCGCTGCGGTGCTTGAGGAAGTACTGCTGCGACTTGAGCAGGTTGCGCGACTGGAGCACCATGTTCTTGGTCTCGGTCAGAATCGTCAGATAGAGCATCGACGCCTTGGTGTTGGACTTTGCTTCGTTGATGCGCGTAAGCTCCGACTTGATGGCGTCGGCGATCGATTCGAAGAGCTGGTCGCGCAGCGAGAGCACCAGTTCGATATCGGTGAAGTCGCCGTCGCGAAGCATCATGTTGATGCGGCGGTAGATCGCCTCCACATCGTCGTTGATGGCCATCAGATCGCGCGTCTGCTCCACGGAAAGACCCTCATGGTTGTTGTCGATGTGCTCGAACGCCGGACGTGTGATATGCACCAGCGCCTTGGTCATCTCGTTGAGATAGTCGACCACCTGCACATAGTAGTGCGCCGTGTTGACGTCGCCGCTCTGCAGCCGCTTGAGCGTCGGCAGCAGGGCATATTTGCGGTCGCGCGACTGGTAGAACAGGTCGTTGGACTCCTTGACCATGTCGCGCAGCACCTTGCGGTTCTCTTTCAGTACGGCGATCAGCGTGCGGTCGTAGATCTTCGTGGCGCACTCCATCGTACGGCCCACCTCTTCGCCCAGCGCCGCGATGATGTCGCTGCGGGTCTCCACCTTGCCGCCCTCTTCGGCGGTGTTTCCCGACTTCTTGGCCAAACGGCTGCGCAAGAGCATCCAGCCGCAGAGCACCGTCACTACGAGGGTGGCGATCGTACCGCCGTAGATAAGCACGAGGCCCACGATCAGCGAGATGAGAAAACCGCCCAGCGCCGTCACGAACCACCCGGCCACCACGGTCATGACACCCGAGATGCGGTAGACGGCGCTCTCGCGGCCCCAGGCGCGGTCGGCGAGCGACGAGCCCATGGCCACCATGAAGCAGACGTAGGTGGTCGACAGCGGCAGCTTGAGCGACGTGGCCAGCGAGATCAGCAGGGCCGAAGTGGTCAGGTTGACCGTCGCACGGATCATGTCGTAGGGCGCTCCGCTGTGCTCGACATCTTCGTATTCGAAGCGTTTGCCGACGGCTTCGCGTATCTTGGCCGGCACGATGCGTTCGACGCCGTTGTTGATGTTGAGCGCAATGCGCACCAGCGTACGCGAGAAGACCGATGACGTATATTGTTCCTGCCCGTCGTCGCCCTGCGTCGAGAGCGAGATTTCGGTCTTCGTAACGCGCAGGATCGCCTCCTTCGAACCCCAGAGCGCCACGATCATCACGACGCCGGCGGCCAGCAGGATGGAGAGGTTGGCCGGAACGTTCTCGGCCAGGGGTTCCATCAGCATCTGCGGGTCGCCCGATGCCCGCGCGAAAGAGTAGGCGTCGAATCCGGCCACCGGCACGCCGATGAAGTTCACCAGGTCGTTGCCGGCGAAAGCCAGCGACAGGGCGAAGACGCCCGACAGGATCGTGATGCGCAGGATGTTGACCTTGAAACACTGGATGAAGAAGAGCAGCAGCGAACAGATCGCCCAGCAAACGGCCAGCGAGACGAGCAGATGCTCCTCGATCCGCTGCACCGCGGCAAAGCCTGCGACGAGCGACTTCAGCCCCTTGAACACGGCGAAGTAGACCACCGCCGTGAGCGAGATGCCGCACCACAGCGCACCGTAGCGGCGGAAAAGCTTGGTATAGCGGAACGAAAAGATCAGACGCGAAAGATACATCACGACCGAACCGCACGAGAAAGCGATGACCACCGACAGCAGGATAGCCGAGACCACGCCCATGGCGCGCGACGAATTGATGTAGTCGCCCAGGGCGGAGGCACCGAGCGCAGGATCGGACGAGATTTTGAAGATCGAGACGGCGACGGCCGAACCGAGCAGACAGAAGATCAGCGACACGGTGGTCGACGTGGGCAGCCCCCACGAATTGTAAAGTCCCAGCAGGATGACGTTGGCGAACATGACGCCCAGATAGAGCATCATCACTTCGTGGAACGTGAAAAGCCCGGGGTTGAACATGCCGCTGCGGGCCACTTCCATCATGCCGCTCGACGTCACCACACCGATGACGATGCCCGCCGACGCCACCAGCAGGATGGTGCGCATCGAAGCGGCCTTCGAGCCGAGGGCCGAATTGAGGAAGTTCACTGCGTCGTTGGTCACGCCGACGAAAAGACCGGAGACGGCCAGCACGGCCAGAATACCGACGATGACGGTGTAGATTTCGCTCATGTTGTATGTTTAGTGCAACGCGCCAACAAAGTTACGCCAATTTTCCGTTCGGCCGCGGCCGTGGCCGATTGTTAACGTTAATTTAATATAGGACGGCTCCGCCGCGGGAAATCCTGCTTCTGCTCCCGGCACGGCATGGCATGGCACGCAGGAACAAAGGCAGAACCGCCGCCACGGACCGCAGCACCCGCCGGGCGGCGAAAGACGGACCCTCCAAAAAAGACGCCGGAAACGATTTGCGGCACGGAAAAGCACAACCTGGCGAAATAATCCGTATCTTGCGATGTATCCAATCCTCCGAAGCCATGTTCGAAAACTTTCCGGTCATTGTTCTGGTCATCATCGTGCTGATCGTCTGCCTGTCGATGCACCATGCGCTGAACGACCTGCGGGACAAGGTGTTCCAGCTCCGCCAGTCGATGGAGAAACATTTCGGCGACTCCGCCATGCGCCCCGACGCTCCGCAACAGCATACGGCCGCGCCGGCTCAGCAGCAGGCCGAGACTCCGTCCGCACCGCTCCCCGGCCGACCGCAACCCGCAGCATCCGCCGCGGCCGACCTCAAAGCCGAACCTGCACCCGCGCGCATGGCGGAACCGGCCATCGTCCCGGCAACACCCGACCCGGACAAGCAATCCGGCAACATCCCTGCACCGACGCATCCCGCGGCCGCTGCACCGCCGCCCGTCCGGCAAACACCCCCGCGGCCCCGACAGCACCCGGCGAAAAACATCGAAAAATACATCGGCACCCAGCTTTTCGCCGCCATCGGCATCGGCGTGCTGATCCTCGGCGTGGGCTTCTTCATCCAGTACGCCATCAACAACGACTGGCTCAACGAGACCATGCGCACGGTCGTGGGCTTCCTCTGCGGCTTCGTGCTTCTCGGCATCGCCGCCCGCCTGCGCAACACCTACCGCCGGTTCAGCTCCGTGCTCGCCGGCGGAGCCTTCGCCGTGACCTACGTCACGGTGGCCATCGCCTACCATTATTATGCGCTCTTTCCGCAGGCCGTCGCTTTCGAGCTGCTGGTGCTCGGCACCCTCCTCACGACCGCCATCGCCGCCGGTTACGACCGTCGCGAGCTTGCCGTCGTGGCGCTGACCGGAGGATTCGTCGCCCCGTTCCTCGCGTCGGACAGCCACGGCAGCCACGTCGCGCTTTTCCTCTACATCGCCATCCTCCACGCCGGCATGTTCGTGCTCGCGCTCCGCAAAAAATGGTGGGAGCTGCCCGTCATCTCGTTCGCCGCCACCTACCTCATTTTCTGCCTTTTCGTGCGGCATGCGTTCTCCGGACAGACAGCCGGCGCCGCGCCCGATCCGGCCATGGCCCGCGATCTCTTTCACTTCGCCGCTTTGTTCTACCTCATCTTCACCGCATCGGCAGCGGCCGTGCTGCGCGCCCGCAACAGCCGGTTCCGGTGGATCCTGGCCGGCACCGTCGCCCTCAACAACTTCTTCTTCCTGCGCTTCGGGCTGCTCTTTCTCCACACGATGGCTCCCCTCCGCAACCTCGACGGTCTCGTTCCGCTCGCCATTGCCGCGGTCAACACCGGCGCACTGCTGGCCGTACGGAGCCGACTCGCCGAGGCGCCCGGACTCAAACGGCTCCTGCTCAGCCTCGCGGTGCTCTTCCTCACACTCGCCGCACCCCTCCAGTTCGGCGCCGAACGTTCGCTGCTCTGCTGGGCTGCCGAGATCGTCCTGCTCCTCTGGTTCTACGCCCGCACCCGACAGCCCGTCTACGAAATTGCCGCGGGACTCCTCGCCTTACCGGCTTTCAACATGACCTGCTCGCTCTGGTTCCGCATCCGCTGCGGCGCCGAACCCGCCATCTTCCGCAGCTCCGAATTTCTCACGTCGCTCTGCATGGCCGCCGCGTTCGTCTACGCGGCGTGGTTCACCGGACGCAAACGCGAAATCTTCGTCCGCGCCCGTCTGCTGCGCTACCCCGTCGGCAACGTCTGTCTGATTCTCGCCGCCGGCCTGCTCGTCTACGGCACCTTCTTCGCCGACATCGTCCGCCATTTCCAGGGCGACGCATTCGTCCAGTCGTGGCTGCTCTGCACCGTCGCCGTCATCGCCGCCATGTTGGGCGCCCTGCGCCGGCGGTTCCCGATCGCGGAACACTCCTGGATCTTCATCGCCGGCGCCACACTCGCCACCGGTGCGTTTCTGCTCCTCTCCACGCCCGACACCCGGCAATCGCTGCCGGTTGCGCTGTCGTGGATTTCGACCGCCGTCGTGGCACTGACGCTGGCAGGCATCGCGTTCGATTTCCACAGCCAGGTCGACGATGCACGACGCCGCAGCAGCTTCCTCGTATGGTTCAATCTTGCAGCCACAAGTGTGTGGGTCGCAACGTTCTGCCACCTGCTCACCCTGCTGGGCATCTACCGCAACTTCAGCACGGGTTTCTCGCTGGCGCTGATCTCCGCCGCCTCGCTGCAGATGGGGCTCGGCATGCACCGCCGGCAGAGAAGGCTGCGCATCTTCGCGCTGGCCGGCTTCGCCGTCGTGCTGGCCAAACTGCTGCTCCGCGACCTGTGGCAATGGCCTACGCTGGGCCGCATCGTGGTATTCATCGCACTGGGAATCATCCTTTTGTCGGTTTCGTTCCTCTACCAGCGGCTCAAATCGGCCCTTTTCAAAGACGACGAAGTGTTGCACACCGACGAAAAATAATGTAATTTCGCATCCCGAACAAACACCGAATCCCATGAACAACCTGTTTGCAAAAATCGCGGTCGTTCTCTGCATGCTGACCGTGTCCGCGCCCGCCATGGCGCAGTTCAACCTCAAAAAAGCCGTCGGCGGTGCCGCCAAGGTGGCCCAGGCCGCCACGCTGACCGACGAACAGATGGCCTCCTACGTCAAGGAATACATCGACTGGATGGATGCCAACAACCCCGTCTGCGAGGCCGACACTCCCTATGCCCAGCGTCTCGCCCGGCTGACCGAAGGGCTGTGCGATGCCGACGGCATTCCGCTCAACTTCAAGGTCTACCACGTCATCGACGTCAACGCTTTCGCCTGCCCCGACGGCAGCATCCGCGTCTTCTCGTCGCTCATGGACATCATGTCGGACGAGGAGCTTCTGGGCGTCATCGGCCACGAAGTGGGCCACATCGCCCACCGCGACTCGAAAAAGGCCTACCGCACGGCCCTGATGACCTCGGCCCTCAAGGACGGCGTGGCATCGAGCGGCGACAAGGCGGCGCAGCTCACCGATTCGCAGCTGGGCAACCTGGGCGAGGCGCTGATCAACGCCACCTATTCGCAGAAGCAGGAGCGCAACGCCGACGACTACGGCTACGAATTCCTCAAGAAAGCCGGCAAGAACCCCTGGGCCATGGCCTACTCGTTCCGCCGGCTGAAGCAGATGCAGGAGGAGGCCGGCGTGCAGAAGAGCAGCAAGATGAGCCAGCTCTTCTCGACCCACCCCGACCTCGACGTGCGCATCAAGCGCATGGAGGAGCGCGCCACGACCGAAGGCATCGCAGCGCCCGCTGAGCGCCAGGAGTGCGCCGAATAGCCCGCACCCGCTGCACAACCATGGAAAAAGCACCCTTTGCGGGGTGCTTTTCCGTTTCGTTTGCAACAAGTCCGGATAAGGAACAGGCCCCTCCGGAAGGGTTCTGCAGCACCGGACTCATAAGTATCCGGCGCCGCACGGCAGCCTCGCTCGCCATCGGATTTTTCTGGCCGTAGAACTGCTAAAGCATCTCCTCAACGATACATCCGCATCCGTCCGTCGGCGTACACAAACGGCGGCTTCCAGCCCTGAGTGGTACGGACCATGGTCCGTGCCAGCGCGGCAAAGCAGATTCAGCAGTCCGCTGACCGGGCTTCCGGCCCCGTCAGTTGTTCACCCCAGTCTGCCGCCCGACCGATCTCCGCGTCCGCGGCATTCATTCCAGCGATTGCTCCAAGCCCCTGCTACGGGCTACCGCCACAACACGTCGGGAGCCTTGGCGTACGTCGGCGCCGAGGGAGATGTCTGGTCGTCGTCACCCACCGCCGCCGACAGTCCGAACGCCACCTATCTGGCATTCAAAGGCGAGAGTTGGGTGAATACGTTCAGATCGAACAACCGCGCCTTCGGTTTCACCGTGCGCTGCGTCCAAGCATCTGCAAGGGAAGCCGCTCTTTTTTTCGGGGAAAAGTCCTATTGCTGCCGGCGGAGCGCCTCGATGAATTCCGGCCACCGCGACCACAGATTCTCGGTCCGGAGCCACAGCTCGCGGGCCTGCGCCCCGGCGGTGGGACGCTCGCTTCCGATGTCGCGCAGGAAGGCTTCGTCGGCCGGATGTTCGAGAGCGGTGAATTCGGCGAAACACGATGCGAAGCGCGATTTGAAATGCTTCAATTCGCCCTCCGGGAGCATTCCGTCGCGCTTGAAAGCCGACCACAGCAACAGTACTTCGCGGCTGGCGCACTTGTCGGAGATGTCGTTGATCACCTCGTCGAAAAGTTCCGTTTCGTCCATCGCCAGGTAGTCGAACGCCAACAGCTCGCTGCCCTCCAGATGGTCCTCGGGATCGAGATCGAGCAGCATCTCCAGCAGGGCGGCCGACATCTCGAAATCGTCGATCAGAAAGTGATCGACGGCCGACGCGTGGATCAGTTCGAGCGCCGCGCGCGAGTTGCGGTGGTTCCACTCCAGGATGACCTCCTCGTCGTCCGGGATGAGTTCGGCCAAACGCTGGAACGCCCGGAAGCGCGTGTCGCAGGCCTGCCGGACATCGCCCGCATCCTGCATCTCACGGCTGTGCGCCAGTATATCGGTAAAGTTGTAATCGCCGTCGCCGACGATTTCGAAAGTCTGCTCGGGCGTAGGTTGTAGACGGGCTTTGAACATGGTGCCTGTTTCTGCGGGTTTCTTCGCGGCCCGGAAGCCGCCTGATCGTTGGTTCGGAGGGTTGTTCGAGCGCGAATATAGCAACAAAAGCGATATTTTTCGTAAAATTATTGCGAGAAAAAAATATTTTTCGGATATTTGCAGTCCCAACGAAGACCGCCGTGTCTTCCCAGGCCGAAATAGCTCAGCGGTAGAGCACTTCACTCGTAATGAAGGGGTCCCGAGTTCAAATCTCGGTTTCGGCTCGAAAATGCGAAAGCGCCGCAGGCGCAGGAACGAATGAAAAACCGCTTCAAATTCACTTGAAAGCGGTTTTTTCATTTCGGACCGTATATCGCGCAGCGATTTTCGCAGTTTCGACAGCGCCCCTGCGGCAAGCAGAAGAGATAAAACGAGCATAACGAAGTTAAATCTCGGTTTCGGCTCGAAAACGGGGGGGGGCGACCCACGCCGGCAAAAACCGCTTCAAGGTTACTTGAAAGCGGTTTTTTCATTTCGGGCCGTATATCGCGCAACGATTTTCGCAGTTTCGACAGCGCCCCTGCGGCAAGCAGAAGAGATAAAACGAGCATAACGAAGTTAAATCCCGGTTTCGGCCCGAAAATCCGGAGGATGCTGCAAGGCTTCGACGGTAAACGAAATCCGCCTGCAAATGATTTGCAGGCGGATTTTTCGCAACAAAGCGGCAACGAGAACGCCTACCGCGGCTCGGGCATCGACGTATAGACCAACATGGTCTCGGGTTCGAGACGAATGCGGGCGCCCTCCTCAAGCGTAACGCCCTGCTCGGTCGGCAGCAGCCGCTCACCGTCGAGTTTCAGCACCCCTTCTCCATAGACATAGAGCGACAGACCGGACAGCGGCGCCGGAAGTCCTCGAAGCGTCAGCTCCACAGCGCGGTCGGCATGCGTGTTGACCACAGCCACCGTCGCACCCTTGTCCGTGCGCCCGACCATCGAACGCACGCCGTCGACTCCCTCGACCTCCGAGCCGACGATCCGGCATCCCTGCGGAAAATAGCGGCACAAAAGCGACATGGCATAGTACCACGGGCGGATGCGCTCCTTCTCCGCTCCGTAACGTTCCTCGCCGAGGATGTTCCAGAAGCCCCATATCTTCAGCCGGCCGGGTTCCTTGGTGTGCATCGCATCGTCGAGCATCCACACCACGCAGCCCGAATAGCCTGCGGCGGCCGTCTGCATGACGGCATCCGCCACGTCGATTCCGTACATCGTATCGAAAACCAGCATCTGCGAATCCTCGATCGAAGCATGGGGATCGGCCGCAATGCGGCGCTTGTTCTCGGCATCGAGTTCCGCATCGCGCGGATCGATATACTTGATTCCCAGCTCCCCGAGAATCATCTTCGCCGTAGCCGGCGCCGCGGCGCGATAGGCCGCGATCATCTCGGTGTATTCGCCCGTGTTGATCTGCGCTTTCGACGGATAAGTGTGGATGTCGTAGAGACCCACCGCCTCGCCCAGGTCCGCGCGGCTGCCGCTCACCCAATGCGTCTCGGCCGTCGTCCACACCGCAGCGTCGGGCGCCACCAGGCGTACGCGGTCGCCCATGCCATGACGGCGGAGCGCCGCATCCATCGCTTTCGCGGCCCGCAGCCAGAGCGCATAATCGCCGTTGGTCGACGACCACGAACCGTTGGGCTCGTTGACCATATTATAATAGCGGATGCAGCTGTAGCCGCAATCCTCCACCAGATAGCGCACCAGCTCGCCGCAGCAGCCGATCAGTTCCTCGTCCACGGTCTGCTGCTGCCAGTCGGCCAGCCCGCCGCCCCAGTCGCCGAGCAGCACCGTCACGCCGTGCGTGTTGCAATAGCCCAGGATCATGTGCAGGTCGTCCATGTTGCGCGCAGGGTCGAACCGCCCGTCGGTCATGTGGGACCTGATCCCGCTCATCACCCGGATGAAACGCGGCGACATCCATTCGAGCCGCGTCACCAGGCGCCGTCTGTCCGAGGCCGAAAAGCCCTCGCCGTCGTGCACTTCGTAGGGGTCCCACTGCACGCCGTTGCCTATGTAGGCCTCGACGACGACGCGGTCCGACAACGCGAGCACGCCGTCGACCGTCGGAACGGCCGGCGCACCGCCCGCAGCCGGCGAACATCCGGCAAGAAGCGTCGCCGCAATGCCCCAAAAGAGCGGTCGGAACAAGTTTCTTCTCATGGTCGCAAGTGTTGGTTTCCAATAATTCAAAGGTAAGGCCCCGCACCCGAAAAGGAATAATACTTTTTTATCCGAATCCGATATTTTACAGACAATTACCCGGCTGCGGAAGACCCGCCCCAGCAACGGCCCGAATGCGCGAAAAACATAACTAATTGCTAAAAAACTACATTTTTCCGAAGTGCCGAACCTCTATCTTTGTCTTCGTCATCCATTCCCTAACCCGAACTGCGCATGAGATCCCTGTTCCTGCCGGTCGCCGGTCTGCTGATGCTCGGACTCACGGCCTGCCACTCTCTGAAAACGACCCGTTTCGCCCGCGTCGAGCAAGGCCGCTTCGCCGGCCCCGACGACATGCCCGCCTACTTCGTCGGCACCAATTTCTGGTACGGCGCCCTGCTCGCCGCCGAAGGTCCCGGCTGCGACCGCGCACGGCTCTGCCGCGAACTCGACCGCATGCACGCGGCGGGCATCGACAACCTGCGGGTGCTGGTCGGTTCGGAGGGCAGCGAAGGGGTCGTCTCGAAGGTCGAACCCATCCTCCAGACCGCCCCGGGCGTCTACGACGACCGCGCGCTCGACGGGCTCGACTTCCTGCTCGCCGAGATGGGCAAACGCGGCATGCGGGCCGTGCTCTACCTGACCAACGCCTGGGAGTGGAGCGGCGGCTACAGCCAGTATCTCGAATGGAGCGGCCGCGGCACCTATCCTGTTCCGGGACGGGACGGCTGGGACGTCTTCATGCGCTACGTGCGGCAGTTCCACGAAGCGGATGCCGCCGACAGCTGCAAATTGCTGTTAGAAAACCACATCCGCCACATCGTCGGCCGCACCAACCGCTACACCGGACTCCCCTATGCCGAGGACCCGGCCATCTTCTCGTGGCAGATCGCCAACGAGCCGCGCGCCTTCTCCGACGAGAACAAGGAGCGCTTCTTCGAATGGATCGCCCGCACGGCGCAGCTCATCAAGGAGCTCGATCCCAACCACATGGTATCGACCGGCAGCGAGGGATCGATGGGTTGCGAGAACGACATCGAACTCTGGCGCCGCATCCACGCGCTGCCCGAAATCGACTATGCCAACATCCACATCTGGGCCTACAACTGGAAGTGGATCGACCGCGACAGCATCGCAGAGAATCTCGACCGGGCCTGCGCCAACATGACCGATTACATCGACCGCCACGCCGCGATCGCCCGCGAGCTGCGGAAACCCCTCGTCATCGAGGAGTTCGGCTACCCGCGCGACAACTTCCGGTTCGAGCCCGACTCCCCCGCCTCGGCCCGCGACGCCTGCTACCGGCACCTTTTCGCACAGATCATCCGCAGCGCCGCCTGCGGCGACATCCTCGCCGGATGCAACTTCTGGGGCTGGGGCGGCGAGGCACGGCCCGCACACCTCCGCTGGGAGCGCGGCGACGACTACTGCGGCGACCCCGCACAGGAGGAACAGGGCCTCAACTCGGTCTTCGACTGCGACACGGCCGCGATACGCGCCATCGCGCAGACCAACCGGACGCTCGCCCGCTACGGCCGCGCCGCAGCCGCACAACCCGGCAACCGGACTCCCGAACAACTCCTCGCACTGCTGCGCCACGTTTCGAAGCGCGGAGAACTGCTTTTCGGACAGCAGGATTTCCCCTTCTACGGCTGCGACTGGGCCTACGAGGAGGGGCGCAGCGACGTGAAAGAACTCTGCGGCGATTATCCCGCCGTCCTGGGCTGCGACCTGGGCGAAATCGAGCTCGGCACCGGCCGCAACCTCGACGGAGTGCCTTTCGACACCATGCGCACCGAAATCCTGCGCCACTTCGCACGCGGCGGCCTGACGACCGTCAGCTGGCACCCGCGCAACCCCCTCACGGGAGGCGACGCCTGGGACGTGACGAGCGACCGCGCCGTCCGTTCGATCCTGCCCGGCGGCGAGCGCCACGAACTTTTCGTCGGGTGGCTCGACCGCGCGGCCGACTTCCTGCTGTCGCTCCGCACCGACGACGGATCGGTCGTCCCGACCCTTTTCCGGCCATGGCACGAGCACACGGGGAGTTGGTTCTGGTGGGGACAGCGGCTCTGCACGACCGACGATTACAAGGCGCTTTGGGAGATGACCGTCGAACACCTGCGCCAGCGCGGCGTGCCGATGCTCACCATCTATTCGCCCAACCCCTGCCACGACGAATCCCAATACATGGAGCGCTACCCGGGCGACGCCTGGGTCGACATCCTCGGTCTGGACGCCTACCACGGCGGTTCGGCCGACGAATTCATGGCCCGGCTCGACCGCACGCTGGGCATCATGGCCGCCCTCTCCCAACGCCTGGGCAAACCCTGCGTCCTCTCCGAAACGGGCCGCGAGGGCCTGCCCGAAGCCGACTGGTGGACGGGCGTCCTGCTGCGCGGCATCGGCAGCCACCGCCCCGCCTACGCGCTCGTATGGCGCAACGCCCTGCAAACCGTCCGGCCGGGACACTTCTACGCGCCCTTCCCGGGCCAAACCTCGGCCGACGACTTCGTCCGTTTCCATGCCCTGCCCCAAACCCTGTTCGCCACCGACATGGCGCACACTGCATCCCTAAAATAAATCTAACTCAATTCGCACGCAATGACTGACTTCAAGGTGATCATGAGCGAACTGGAAGCCCGGCACGAAGAGCTTCTGACCCGAAAGAACACGCCCGACGAACACTACAACGGCATCTACACCCGCTACCGCAACCCGATCCTCACGGCCCGGCACACGCCCCTCCACTGGCGCTACGACTTCGACCCGCAGAGCAATCCTTTCTGCATGGAGCGCATCGGCATGAACGCCGTGATGAACGCAGGAGCGATCAAATGGCACGACAAGTACATCGTCGTGGCCCGCGTCGAGGGCGCCGACCGCAAATCGTTCTTCGCCGTGGCCGAATCGCCGAACGGCATCGACAACTTCCGGTTCTGGGACTACCCGATCCGAATGCCCGAATACGGCGAGCCGGCGACCAACATCTACGACATGCGGCTCACGGCCCACGAAGACGGATGGATCTACGGCGTCTTCTGCATCGAGCGCAAGGACCCCGACGCCGCGCCGGGCGACCTCTCGTCGGCCGTCGCCGCGGCCGGCATCGCCCGCACCCGGAACCTGGTCGACTGGGAGCGGCTCCCCGACCTCGTGTCGAAGAGCCAGCAGCGCAACGTAGTGCTGCACCCCGAGTTCGTCGACGGCAAATACGCCTTCTACACCCGCCCCCAGGACGGCTTCATCGACACCGGCAACGGCCAGGGCATCGGCTGGGCGCTGGTCGACGACATCGCCCGTGCCGAGATCGTCGGAGAGACCATCATCAACCGCCGCTACTACCACACCATCAAGGAGGGCAAGAACGGCGAAGGCCCCCATCCGATCAAAACCCCGCACGGCTGGCTCCATTTGGCACACGGTGTGCGTTCGTGCGCTGCAGGGCTGCGCTACGTGCTCTACCTCTACATGACCGAACTCGAGCGCCCGTGGGTGCCGCTGGCCGAACCGGCAGGCCTGTTCATGGGTCCGGAGGGCGAAGAACGCATCGGCGACGTGTCGAACGTCCTCTTCTCCAACGGCTGGATCGCCGACCCCGACGGCCGCGTCTTCATCTACTATGCTTCAAGCGACACGCGCCTGCACGTGGCCACCTCCACCGTCGAACGGCTGGTCGACTACTGCCTGCATACCCCCGCCGACGGCCTCACGACGGGCCGCAGCGTCGAACAACTCTGCAAACTCATCGTCAAGAATCTCAAACGCTGATACGAATGGCAGCACCCCGCCTCGAAAAGATCGGATACGGCCTCGGCGACATGTCGTCGAGCATGTTCTGGAAGATATTCACCTACTATCTTCCGTTCTTCTATTCCAACATCTTCGGACTGAGCCTGGAGCACGCCGCCCTGCTGCTGCTCGTCACCAAGCTCTGGGACGCCGTCTCCGATCCGATCATGGGACTCATCGCCGACCGCACGCGCTCGCGATGGGGCCGCTACCGGCCCTACCTGCTGTGGGTCGCCGCACCTTTCGCTCTGGCCGGCGTGCTGACCTTCACGACCCCCGACTGGAGCGACGGGGCCAAACTGGTGTGGGCCTACGCCACCTACATCCTGATGATGACCGTCTACACGGCCATCAACGTTCCCTACGGAGCCATGCTGGGCGTGGTGACCGACGATTCGGCCGAGCGCACCGTCTTCTCCTCCTACCGCATGTTCTTCGCCTACGGAGGTTCGTTCCTCGCCCTGGCGCTCTTCGAGCCCCTGTGCAGCTTCTTCACGGGCGACACCGGCGCGCTGAGCCCCGCCGAAGCCGCCGCCGCGCAGGCCGTCGGCTGGCAGCGGACCATGATCGTCATCGGACTGCTCTGCGCCGTACTCTTCTACTATTGTTTCCGCTGGACGCGCGAGCGCATCGCTCCGGCCGACAACGACCGCGAATCAATCCTGCGCGACGTCAGAGCCCTGGTCGGCAACGGCCCTTGGTGGCTGCTGTTAGGCGTGGCGATCGCCGTGCTGCTCTTCAATTCGATCCGCGGCGGCGCAGCGGCCTACTTCTTCAAGGACTACGTCGGAGCGAACAACCTGCTGGGCGGCAGCCTGCTGCTCACGTGCGGCGTCTTCCTGGCCGTGGGCGAAATCGCCAACATGGCAGGCGTAGCGCTGGCCGTGCCCGTCTCGCGCCGCATCGGCAAGCGCATGACCTACATGGCGGCCATGGCCGTCGCGGGCGTGCTGAGCGGAGCGTTCTATTTCATGCCGGCAACCAACGCCGGCGCCTGGACGATGCTGGTGCTGCAGATCGTCATCTCGGCCGCCGCCGGCATCACCTTCCCGCTGCTGTGGAGCATGTTCGCCGACGTGGCCGACTACTCCGAACTCCGGCACGGCCACGGCTCCACGGGGCTGATCTTCTCCTCGTCGTCGATGGCCCAGAAGTTCGGCGGCGCCTTCGGCAGCGCGCTCATCCTCTGGCTGCTGGCCGCCTACGGCTACGACACGTCGGCCCAGGCAGCCCAAAGCGGCGAGGCGATCGTCGGGCTGCGCATGCTGATGAGCTGGATACCGGCCGCCGGATGCGGTGCGGCGATCCTGCTCGTCGCACTTTATCCGCTCGGCGAGAAACGCGTGGCCGCGATCGCCGGACAGCTGGCTCTGCGCCGCTCCTCCAAAGCATAACCACATGGAAGAAAAGCAACTCAAGGCGGAACTGCTCGCCGAACTCCACGACAACATCCTGCCCTTCTGGCAAACGCACATGACCGACCCCGAGGGCGGCTTCTTCGGCCGCATGACGGGATGCGGCGAACTGCGGCCCGATGCCGAGCGCAGCGCCATTCTCTACGGCCGCATCCTTTGGACCTTCGCGGCGGCTTACCGCACGACGAGGCGCGACGAATACCTTCGTACGGCCACGCAGGCTCGCGACTACCTGCTGGAACACTTCGTCGACCGCCGACACGGCGGCGTCTTCTGGTCGGTCGACGCCCAGGGGCGGCCGCTCGACACCAAAAAGCAGTTCTACGCCCTCGCGTTCGCCATCTACGGGCTGAGCGAATACGCCCGCGCAACGGGCGACGCGCAGACGACCGAGGAGGCCGCAGCGCTCTACCGCGCCATCGAGGCCCACTCCTACGACCCGGCCGGCAACGGCTACGAGGAGGCTGCCACGCGCGACTGGCAACCCATCGCCGACATGCGCCTGAGCGACAAGGACGCCAACGAGCGCAGGACGATGAATACCCACCTCCACATCCTCGAAGCCTACACCAACCTGCTGCGCGTGTGGCCCGACGCAGCATTGCGCCGCCAGACCCGCAACCTGCTGGAAATCTTTCTCGACCGCATCGCCGATCCCCGCACGGGACACCTCGGGCTCTTTTTCGACGAGCATTGGCAGCTCCGGAGCGAGGGCGTCTACTCCTTCGGCCACGACATCGAAGCTTCGTGGCTGATGCTCGAAACGGCCTTCGTGCTGGGCGACGATGCCCTCACCGAGCGCACACGCGCCTGCTGCGCCCGCATCGCCGATGCCGCGCTCGAAGGCTATCTCGAAGACGGCAGCCTGCTCTACGAACGCCATGCCGACGGCACGCTCGACCGCGAGCGCCACTGGTGGGTGCAGGCCGAGTGCGTCGTGGGGCTTTTCTACCTCTACCGGTTCCACGGCCGCCGCGAAGCGCTGGCCCCGGCCCTCAGAACCTGGAGCTACATCAGCCGGCACCTCGTCGACCGCGAGGGCGGCGAATGGTGGTGGAGCATCCTGCCCGACGGCAGCATCAACCGCCGCGACGACAAGGCCGGATTCTGGAAATGCCCCTATCACAACGGCCGCATGTGCATGGAGGTGGCCGGACTTATCGGATAACCGGGAGCCACCGGCGGCACGCCGACAACCTAAAAAGAGGGGAATCCCGCAAGGATTCCCCTCTTTCCGTATTCCGGTACGAAGCATCAGAGCTTCAGCAGCGTGCAGCACTCCAGGTTGTAGCCCTCGGCCGAGATCACGACATCCTCCCGAGCGGCATATTCCGCCTCCACCACACGTTTCTCGTTCGGCAGCAGATGGATGTAACCCTCGGAGATGTAGGCGGGCAAAACCGCCTCGCCGGTCGCCGCCGACCGCACGTTGAACTTCACGGCCAGCGCTGTCGAGCGCGACGGATTCGAAACCTCGAAACGCACCGTCCGGCGACCGTTCTTCTCCCGCTGCGCGAGCTTGCGGGCCCGCAGCGCGGCGGCCGGCACTTCGTTCAGCGCCATGAAGTCGTCGCCCGTACGGCGGATATAGTCGTTCGTCGAGACGCACTTGCCCCCGACGAACAGTTCGACCCGCACCAGGAAACATGCTTCTCCGGCAGGCATTTCGGCTTGTCCTACACGCGTCGCGGCATTGGCCGCAACCACGCCGACCGGCATCGTCTGCACGGAAAGGCGCTTGCCGGCGAGCGTATAGCTCGTCACGCGCACGCGGGCTTTCGACATGGTCTCGCGCGTGGTATTGACCGCCAGCACCTCGTTGTCGTGGGGGTTCATCTGCACGTGCACCGGCTCACAGGCCTTGCGGCAGCCGTAGAACGACCCGTGCGTCTCGAAATCCCACGAATAGGTCTGCCATTCGAGGCTCGGCCAGGCGGGATGGCTCATCCAGAGCAGCACGCCCGAAGTCGAATTCCACATCCGGCTGTTCCACCCCTCGAGCATCGCCCGGTGGCTGTCGTAGTTGATAAGCTGCACCTTGCGGCAGAAGTCGTCGAGCGACGCAGCCCGGCCATAGAGGCGGTCGACCGCCTCCACATATTCGGGCAGGCCGAAATGCAGGTCGTGATAATGCCACGTGTCGCTGATGGGCCACTGCTCGGTCTCGGGCATGAACTTGCGCATGCTCTCGGCCGTCGGCACCGAAGGGGTCCCGAGCTCGGTCGAGAAACCGTGCGCCAGGTCGCGGAAATACGCCGATTCGTCGGCCAGGTAGTGCCACGGACCGCTGGTCCGCAGGTTCATGTAGCGCGAATTGGGGCTATAGAAACGCGTGCCGTCCTCCGAAGCGATCAGATCGGCCAGCCGCACTTCGAGCGTCGGCGTGGCGTAGCCCTCGTTGCGGGGGCACCAGATCGCCAGCGAGGGATGGTTGCGGAAACGCAGCACCGTTTCGCGGGCGTTGGCCATGAAGAGGTCTTCGTCGTTGGGATTCTGGTTGTAGCCCTCGGTCGAGTACCAGAAGTCGTTCCACACCAGCATGCCGTATTCGTCGCAGAGCGTGTAGAAGAGTTCTTCGGTCGACTCGCCCGTCCAGTTGCGCACCATGTTGAAACCTTCCTCGGCGTGGAGGCGGAAAGCGGGTTCGAGACGTTCGCGCGAAACGCGCTTCATGCCGTCGTCCATGCCCCAGTTGCCGCCGCGGCAGAAGATGCGCACGCCGTTGCAGCGCACCACCAGGAAAGGCGAGGCGCCGTCCTTCTCCAGGCGGCGGAATACCGACGGGTCGACCTCGGGTCTGAGCGCCGGAACCACCACGCCCGCGCCGACGTCGCGGCGATGGAACGAATCGAAAGGCGAGCGGCCGTCGACAAGATCGTCGGTCGGATCGAAGTCGATGCGCAGCTCCTCGCCCGAGGGAGCGTCGACCGTCAGTTCGTACGACAGCTCGCGGATGCCGAAGCGCACCTGCTCCGTATCGGAGCGGACCGCCCCTTCGTCGACGCCGAGCGTCATCGTATAGAGTTCCTGTTCTCCGTAGCCGTTGGGCCACCACAAACGCGGCGAAGCGACCCGCAAAACGGGATAGTCGGCCGGTGCGAAGCTCTCGCGGCGGCTCTCGCCCGGGGCCAGGTCGACACGCTTCTCGAAGGCGATGCCGCCGTCGATCGCACCATGCAGCACCACGCTCCTCGGCGCGTCGGCGTGGTTCTTCAGCGTGGCGCTCACCGTCAGCTCGGCCGACGAGGTGTCGGGCAGCGGCAGGTCGGTCACCACATGGGGGTCGGAGAGGGTCACGTCGCCCGTATATTCGAGCACGACGCGCTGCCAGATGCCGATGTTGCGGTCGCGGATGCCGGGAATCCAGTCCCAGCCCTCGGAACTGATGAACGTCGGGCCGTCCAGGCAAAGCTGCCCGCCGTTGGGACCGCGGCCCGCCTTTTTCGACTGTTCGTGCGGAATGCCCGGGTTGTGCGGCGGACAGATCTTCACGGCCAGCACGTTCTCGGCTTCGAAGCATTCGGTCGCATCGAACCGGCCGCGCGCAAAGGCTCCGTCGATCGTGCCGAGCTTGCGGCCGTTGAGCCAGACATCGGCGCGGTAGTTGATTCCCTCGAAACAGAGCCACACGCGGCGGCCGTCGCTGGCGGCCGGGCGGTCGAACCGGATGCGGTACCACCACTCCGTGCGACAGAGGCTCTCGGGGATGGCCAAATTGTTCAATCCATAGTAGGGATCGGGATAGACGCCCGCTTCGACGAGCGAGGTGAGCACCGTACCGGGCACAACGGCGTTATACCACGCCGAGGTGTCGAAAGAGGAGCCGAAGATCGATTCTCCGGCCGTCACAAGGTTGTCGGCCTCGGTGAGCTCCCACCCCTCGGCGAGTTCCCACGAGGAGCCGTCGCGCGGCGCAAGGCGGCTCTCGGCCGCACGCTTCGCCTTGCGGACGGGCTGCTGGGGCGGCGTCTGCGCCTTGGGCAGTTCGTCGGCAGGCTGCAGGGCGACCAGACCGAAGTTGGACGAAAGCGCGGGTTGTTTCTGGGCGAAGGCCGCTTCCTCCGCCGCTGCGAATGCGGAAAGGGCCATGATGAATGTGCTTATGCGCATAGTTTTACTTGCTTATCGGATCGGAGTGAAGATGTAGATACGCTCCCCGTAAGGCGCGAGTTCCACGCCGTCGAGCACGAACCGGCCCTCGGTCCCGATGGCCCCGTGCCCGGCGAAAGCGAGCGATGCCGGATCGAACGACTGCACGGCGTACCGGCCCCGGGCGGCCAGATTGACGGTGAGCGGCGTGCGGCCGAGCGCTTCGGACGAATTGTTGTAAAGATATACGTAGATCGTTTCGCCGCACCGGACGGCCATCGCCTCGGCGGGCGGGCAGGTCACCGAAAGCTGCTCGAAAACGCCCTTGCCGTCGGCAAGCATGCGGTCGGAGATCAGGCGAACGCCGCGGAAATAGGGCATCAGGCCGCGGTTCTCGAAATACTCCCACCACCAACTCATCGGCGTCAGGGGCGTGGGCGAGAAGATGCCGTACCAGAGGCCGCGACGGAAGTCGCGGTCCATCTCCTCGCCGAACTCGTCGAAATTCTTCGACCAGTCCCACTCGTAGCCGAATTCGCCGATCACGTAGGGTTTTCCGAAGCGGTTTTCGTAGCGGAGTATCTCCGCCGGAATGCCGCCCGTGTTGCAATAGATGTGTTTCTGGTTGATGTCGAGGTCGGGCACCGAGTTGAGACCCTCGAGGTCGCGATGCGAGATCGACGTCGTGACGGGGTGTCCATAGGGATCGATGCTTTTCAGATACTTGCTCATGCGGGCATGCCACGCCACGATCTCCTCGGCCGGAATGGGCCCCCCGGCGTTGCGGTGCTGGATGTTGTCGATCTCGTTGAAGAACTCCCACATGCCGATGGCCGGACTGCAGCCCCAGCGAGCGACGATGTAGCGCAGGCGGTTCATGAAGCGGCGCGCCGGCTCCTCGTCGGTGAAGAAGGCCCGGTCGGCCCGCACGGCGCCCTGCCCCATGCAGAGCATCGCGTGCACGCCCAGCTCCTCGCACAGCCCGACGAAATGGTCGAGCCGCGCCACGGCGCTCGGATTGTAGTAGGCATCCGAGGGGGTATAGCGGTGGTTGTTGAAGTGATCCTGCTGGTCGATGGGGAAATTGAAGCCGCACATCCACACGCGGATGAAGTTGCCGCCGTTGCGGGCGAACAGCGGCAGCATGTAGTCGTAGTTGTACTTGTCGTGCTGCTCGTGCAGTTCCTTGAAGTAGCGCGAGTCATCGTTGGCGCGCGACTCCCAGCAGATGTTCTCCGCCACGCCGCGGAAAGGCGTGCCGTCGTCGTAGACCAGCGTCCAATAGTCGCGCGTGTGGAGAATGCCGTGTCCGGCGGCCTCCTGCCGCACGGCGAGCCGCACGGGCTTCGAGAGCGAAGTTTGCCGGCCGCGTTCCGTCAGCCGGAACCGGAGGGCATATTCGCCCGCCTGCTGAGGCGTGAAGCGCGCCTCCCAGCGCGAGAGTTGGCCGGACGCCCCCTCGACCCAGTAGCACGGAAGCAGACGCTCCTCGCCCCCGGGGGTGCGGATGAGCATGTCGAGGGCGACCTCCTCCTGCAGGAAGGCATTCGCGTAGGTCGCCTTGAGACGCACGGTGAAGTCGACGCGTTCGTAACGCTTCGCCGTTGCGGCCGACGGTTCGACCGAACGGATCTGCGCCTGCATGCCCGCCACCGAGCAGATTGCAAGCAAGGACAGGATCGCTTTTTTCATGGTTCGATTGGTTTTCATGAACGATATGCCTCCCATTCAAGAGGCATATCGGATCATCGGGGTTCGTAAAAGGATGATTACAGCAGGGCTTTCAGCGCATCGACGTCGACCACCACGGCGGTCACCGTTCCCCGCTCGGCCAGTTCGTAGGCCGAAGGCTCGGAGATGCCGACCGCCAGGACCCACTTCTTGCCGGCATACTCGGCCCGGGTCAGCGACGACACGGGGATGGCAAGGTAGAACGATTCGCCGCTCCGGCCTTTCGGCACGGTCACCGATTCGGGCAGCGAATAGACCTCGGGCATCGCCTCGCCGCCGAAAGCGGCCGCGGCTTCGGCCGTCGCCGGGAGCGAAACGCCAACTTTCACCGTAAAACCGCCGGCTTTGTCGAAACTTCCCGAGCGCATGACGCCCAGAATGATGCGCACCTCGCCCTCCTCGACCCGGAAGTTGTAGGTGTTCACGCTGCTGCTCGCAGGCACAGCGTAGGAGTTGTCGAGTCCGCCGGTCGAAAGCGCCTGCGGCATATAGATCCTGGAGAATCCGTAGTCGGCGTCGCCGTCCCCCTCGCAGGCCGTGAAAGCCAATGCACAGAGCGCCGCCAGCAACAAAAACAGTCTGTTTTTCATGATTTTCTCGAATATGGGATTGAATTAATAACCGGGGTTCTGCTCGAGCGTATGGTGGGAGTTCACCACTTCCGAACGCGTGAAGGGCATGTAGTAGTTCCGTTCGAGGAAGGTGCGGCCGGCAACATCGGCCACCTCGTACGACCAGGCGTTCTCGCCCGTCTTGGTCACTTTCACGCCGCGTACCGGCTTGTTGAGCACCTCCATCGCATCCTTCCAGCGCAGCAGGTCCCAATAGCGGTGATCCTCGAACGCCAGCTCGATGCGGCGCTCGTGCTTGACGGCCTTGCGGAACTCGGCCGGATCGGTCGCCGTCACCTCGGGCAGCCCGGCGCTCGCGCGGTCGCGCACCAACTGCAGCGCTTCGCGGGCCGAAAGCGAGTAGCCCGCAGGGCCGTAGGCATCGGGACCGTAGGCCTCGTTCATCGCTTCGGCATAGTTGAGCAGCACTTCGGCATAGCGGTAGGCCACCCAGTTGTGCTGCGCCTTGGCGCCGTGCGTGAGGTCGAGGTCGTCGGTGAGGAACTTCTTGAGGTAGTAGCCCGTGCGGCTTGCATTGGGCTTCGACATGTCGTCGCTGCCGCCGGCCGACTGGTCGATCGTGCGGCCGTTCCAGCGGCTGCCGTTGGTCACGATGCTCGCCGCCAGGCGCGGGTCGCGGTTGGCATAGGGATCCGCCGGGTCCGCAGCCCCGATCAGCTCGTAAGCGTCGACCAGATTCTGCGTCGGCGTCACGCCCGAAGCTCCGCCCTGCGTGGCGATGGGATAGTTCTTGGTCTCCATGTTGCTCGACTGCTCGCGGCGCACGGCATAGATGGTCTCCGTGCTCGCCAGGCTGTTGTTGCCCTGGAAATAGGCGCCGTAATCGTTGGCCAGCGAATAGCTCAGCTCGGGATGCGAGATGATTTCGTAGGCTGCGGCGGCCGCCCGCTCCCAGCGCTTCGGATCGTTATCCGGATTGTGCAGCGGCGAAGCGGCGTAGAGCAGCACGCGAGCCTTGATGGCCAGGGCGGCGCCCAGCGTGAAGCGACCGTTGCGGTCGTTGAACGAACTCCAGTCGACGGCCAGCTCGTCCTTGCATCCGTCGATCTGCGAAACGATGTATTCCACCACCTCGTCGTACTTGGCGCGGGGATAGAACTTCCCGGCCGCATACTGCGTCTCGACGATGGGCACGCCGCCGTACATCTTGATAAGCTCGGCGTAGTAATAGGCCCGCGCCACGTGCGCCTCGGCCCGGTACCAGCGCAGCGACGCCAGGTCGCGCTCGTAGCTCGGACGGTCGGAGATCGTATCGCGGTTCATGCCCACCATGTACTCGCCCTTGCCGCCGGCCGTGTAGTCAAGGAAGTGGTTGGCCGCCCGGATACCCTCGTAATAGTTGGTATAGAGGTTCGACAACGGATTGAGATTGGCGTTGATGACTCCCTTGTTGAAATAGGTGGCATCGCTCTGCACGAGGGTCTGCTGCGCCTCGTCGGTGGCGGCGGCGAAAAGGTTGCCGTCGAGCATCGTGAAGCCGTAGCCGACCGGCGTATAGAACGCATTGCCGAAATTCCACAACGTACTGAGCGTCGTCTCGATCGTCTCGCCCGTCGCGTTCTGGTCGAGGCTCGTGTCGAGAAAATCGCTGCATCCGACACCGGTCGCGACAAGTGCCGAAACGAACGCCGACTTGAATATGGATCTTGCTTTCATGGTAACGTCGATGATTAGGTTAGAAGGTGAGGTTTACGCCGATGTTGTAGCTCTTCAACACCGGATAGCGGTACGAAAGCAGCTCCGGGTCGATGCGGTAGTCGGACATCAGGCCGCTCGCCGTGAAAGGATTGGTCACGTTGAGATAGATGCGGAAGTCGCTGATGCCCGCAGCCCGGAACTTCGCGTGGTGCCTGAAGCTGTAACCCAACTCGATGTTGCGCACGCGCAGGAAGTTGCGGCTTCTGACCCAGAACGAGCTCAACTGGTAGTTGTTGTCGTTGCTCTGCGTCGTCAGGCGCGGATAGGTGGCCGTTTCGCGCGTGTCGATGCCCTGTTCGGGATAGTAGGCCCAGGCACCCTCGGCGATCGGGAAGGCGTTGCCGTTGTCGACGAACGCGCGGGTCTGTACGGCGTTGTCCATCAGACTGAACGAAGCGCCGGCAATGCCGTGCAGCAGGAAGCTCAGGTCGAAACCGCGGTAGTTGAACTGCGCACCCAGCGTATAGGTCCATTCGGGATGGAGCGACTTGCCGATCTTCGTCACGTCGTTCTGGTCGATGAAGCCGCTGTTGTCCAGGTCGCGGTACTTCAGGTCGCCCGGCCGGACGGCTCCGAACATGGGCTGCGGCAGATCGGCGCGCAGCGTGCCGTCGGCCTCGAAGTCGTCGATGTCATAGAAACCGTCGGCCACCAGACCGATCAGCGTACCGTAGGGACGGCCCGTCTGAGCGTTGTAGCCGTACATCGGCGCCACCTCGGCCATGTAGTCGATCTTGTTGCGGTTGAACGACACCGAACCGTTGATCGCATAGCCCCAGTCGCCGCGCTGGTCGGACCACAGGGCGCTCACCTCGAAGCCCTTGTTGGTCATCTTGCCGACGTTGTTGAAGTAGTAGTTCTTGCCGTAGTAGCCCATCATCGAATTGTCGAGCGTCAGGATGTCCGTGCGCTTGTCGAGGAAGGCATCGGCCGTAATATGGAGCTTGCCGAACAGCGAGGCGTCGATACCGATGTTGTACTTGTTGCTCTTTTCGGCATGCACGTCGGGATTGGGCATGAACATCTGCACGAGCGACCCCTGCCACTGTCCTTCGGGGTTGCCCATATAGAACGCTCCGACGTAGGAATCGGTATAGTAGTCCTTGAACAGATAGCGGCCGTTCGACGAATAGCCCGACAGGGCGCCCGTCGCGCCCGAATCGGCAAAACCGCTCCGGCCGTACGACAGACGCAGCTTGAGCAGATCGACGCTCTTCGAATCTTTCAGGAACGCCTCGTTCGAAACCACCCAGGCGGCCGACACCGAAGGATAGAAGGCCCACTGGTTGCCCGGCGCGAAGGCGTCGTTGCCGAAGTAGGAGAAGCCGAATTCGGCGATGTAGCGGTCGGCATAGCTGTAGTTGACGCGGCCGTTGAGATTCAGATAGTGGTACTTGTAGGAGAAGTAGCCGTCGCCGTTGTAGGCCGAGATGTGGAAATTGGCGGCAGCGCTCAGCGCATGGCGGCCGAAGGTGTTGTCATAGCCCAGCACGATCTTGCCCTGCTTCCAGTCTTCCATGCCGTCCGAACCGTAGCCGCTGGCCTGCAGCGAGGTGTCCTCGTCGGTGGTCGTGCGCTCGCCGTTCTGGTAGCGGGCATAGTTGCGCGTCTTGCTGTAGCCGCTGTTGGTGAGGGTGTTGAACGAAAAGGCCTCGCGCAGGTAGAGACCCGGCGTGATGAAATCCAACCGCTCCACCAGCTCGAAGTTGCCCTGCAGCACGCGCGACTGGTTCTGACGCCATCCCAGGGCGTTGACCGACGCCACGGGGTTGCTGTTGTAGACCGACGTGCCCGACCAGCGGGTGCGCTCGGCGTTGTCCCACACCTCGTAGATGTTCGACGGATAGCGCGACAGGTTGTAGAACAGGTCGTCGGTTCCGATGTTCGGGCGCCGGCCGCGCTCGATGCGGCCGCCCAGGTCGACGCGGGCCTCGATGAAGCGGAAGACCTTGAAGTCGAGGTTGGCGCGCAGGCTGTAGCGCTCGTACATGCGGTTCGACCGCGCGTCGCTGCGCTTCACGTCGTAGAGACCCTGCTGGTTGAGATAGTTGAGCATCACATTGTAGCGGGCCGCTTCGGTTCCGCCGCGCACGGCGACGTCGCCGTCGATCGTGTAGCCCGCCTTGCGCAGCGTCTCGTCCTGCCAGTCGACGTTGGTGCCCGTGCCGTTGCGGTAGGCCTCCAACTGCTCGCTGCTGTAGTAGGGATTCCAGAAGCCGGCGTCGTTGCTCACGGCCTGGTTGTAGAGCGTGGCATAGCCGTAGGAGTCGAGCGGCTTGGCCATCGTAGTGGCCTGCTGCACGCCGTAGCGCACCGAAGCGCTCACCTTGACCGGACCCACCTGGCCGCGCTTGGTTTCGATCCAGATCACGCCGTTGGCGCCTCGCTCGCCGAAGATGGCCAGCGCCGCACCGTCCTTGAGCACCGAGACGCGCTCGATCTCGGCCGGCGAGAGGTAGGCGATGTAGCTGGCATTGACCTCGAAGCCGTCGACGAAGATCTTGGCGCTGTTATAGTTGGCGTTGCCGTAGGAGCCGATGCCGCGGATGAGCCAGCTGGCCATGTCGTTGCTCGGCTCGCCCGACCCCTGGAAAAGCGTCATGCCGGCGAACTCTCCGGCGAAGCTGTTCGTGAGGTTGGTCGCCGTCGTTTTGCGGAGCGTCTCGCCGCCGACCGAGGAGATGGCACCCGTCGTGCGTGCGGACGACGTTCCGAAGAGCATTTCGGGGCCCGCCGGCGCCTGGACATGCGCGCTGTCGGCCGCCGGCTGTCCGCTTCGGGCGGAAGCCGTGCCCAGCGAGACGAATCCCGCAAGAAGCAAGGTATGGATGATGTATTTGTTCATGGTCGAATCTGTTTTTTAAGTAAAAGGCTGCGAAGACTAATAACCGGGGTTCTGCACCAGCGTCCCTTTGTTGATCTCCGACTGCGGAATCGGCTCAAGGTACATCTTGGGATTCCAGGTCGATTCGTAGGCCACGGCGTCCCAGTAGGACTCGACAGCCTCCCGGAGGTTGAACGAACCCGAATGGCCCGACTTGATCTTGAACTGCAGTTCGCGCATCTTGCCGCCGATGATGCCGTTGGCGATGTTCTCGTCCTTCCAGTGCTTCACATCGTAATAGCGGTGGTTCTCGCGGTAGAGTTCGATGGCACGTTCGCGGCGGATCAGCTTGCGCAGCGCATCCTGGCCGGTCTCGGCGATGGCCGGCAGGCCGGCACGGTTGTGCACCTTGTTGAGGTTCTCCAGCGCCTTGGCCGCATTGCCTTTTTCGTTGTAGGCTTCGGCCAGGTTGAGATAGATTTCGGCCATGCGGAAAAGCGGCTGTTCGTACCACACGCGCGAACCGGCCTTGTAGTAGAACTTCGTGGGGGCCGCGCAGCCCCTGCCCTCGCCCTGGGCGCCGGGGAAGTTGTTGTCCTTGCTGGCATTGGCCGTCTGACGGCCCCAGTTCAGCGCCGTCCAGCGCGAATCGCCCTGGTTGTTGAAAGCGTCGAAGCCGATGAAGATGTTGTCGGCCTTGGCGCGCGGCTCGATCGCCTCGATGTTGGCCAGCCACTCCTCGACAGGCCGGGGCGCCGGCTCGCCGAGCTTGGGCCAGTTGGCGTAATCCGAACCGTCGGCCTTGTAGTAGAACTCCAGGAAGTTGGTCATCAGACCGCTCTGGTCGGTGTCATAGCGGTTGTTGCCCCAGTAAGGCGAATAGTTGTTGTAGTAGAAGATGGCGCTCGCAGGCCACGACCACATGTTGGTGTCGTTGTTCTTGTAGGCCAGCAGCACCTCGCGGTTGGCGGGCGTCGAAGTGGCCGTCGCATAATCGTCGAAAGCATTGGGGTTGGGCTGTCCCTCGCCGGCCGCGCCCGTGTTGATGAGCGCATAGTTGTTGGCGGCGGCCCACGCCAGCACCGCCTCGTTGGCCTCGATGGCCTGCTGCCAGCGGTTCTCGTCGGTCGAACCGAAACATACCAGTTCGTCGTGCGCGCCGCTCAGATAGGGCGTCGCCGAGTTGAAGAGCGGACGGGCCGCGAAGAGCAGCGTACGGGCCTTGATGGCCAGCACGGCGCCGCGCGTCATGCGTCCCTGGTCGGCTGCACTCCAGTCGCCCTCGGGAAGCCCGTCGTAGGCCTCGTCGCAGAGTTCGAGGATGTAGTCGAGCGTATCCTCCAGCGAGGAGCGGCCCACGTTCACGGCAGGCTCGGCCGCATTGGCGAAGTCCTTGCGCACGATCGGCAGACCGCCGTAGCGGTAGAACATGCCCATGTAGCGGTAGGCGATCAGCGCCGTGACCTCGGCCTTGATGTAGTCTTTCTCCTCCTGCGTCATGTCGGGCACGCGGTCGATGTTGGTTTTCACGAGAAAACAGTCGCGGATATAGGCCCAGTTGTTGCCGAAATGTTCCGAACCGGCATCCGAGCCGTCCGTACCGTTCACGTCGAGACCCGACTGGGTGATGGTATAGGTGCCGTGCCACGAGTAGCCGCGCGACACCTCGCCGCAGAGCGCGCCCAGCGTACCGTGCCCGACGCCCCAGCCGCCCGGAAGACCGTGGAGCAGCGACTGGCGGTAGCAGGTCATCAGCGCGCCTTTGGCGTTCTTGGCCGACCCGTAGACCTCCTTGAGGTCCACCGTGCCGGTCGTATCGGGCATCTGGAGGAACATGTCCTGGCAGGAGAACAGCCCCAGCGAGCCCAGCAGCATCATGGAAACAAGTATTTTTTTCATAATCAGCTTCGGAAGGTTTTAGAATTTCAGGTTGACGCCGAAAGTGAACGTGCTCGTCAACGGGTAGATGTAGGTGCTGCCGTCCGAGCCCTCGGGGTCGATGCCCAACTCCTTCAACGCGTTGTCGAAAGTATAGACGTTGTTGGCGTTGAAGTAGAGACGCAGCGCGCGTATGCGGCTCCGGGCCAGCTTGCCGCGGCTCATGTCGAACGTATAACCCAATTCGATGTTCTTGATCTTGAAATAGTTGCTCGACCTCATCCAGAAATCGCTCTGGAGATAGTTGTAGTGCTCCGTATTGGGGTCGAAGACCATGCGCGGATAGGTGATCTTCTCGCCGGCGGCATAGCGCTCGGCCGTCCAGCGGCCGTCGTACATCCATTTCCAGGCGTTGCCGGCCTTCTTGAAGAACGGCATCGTGTAGCCCTTGTTCAGATAGTAGGACCCGTTGGCCGAACCGACGAAGAGCACGCGCAGGTCGAAGCCCTTCCAGCCCACCATCGCCTTGGCGTTGAAATGGTACTCGGCATAGTTGGGATAGCCGATCGGCGCAATATCCTTGTTGTCGATCAGCCCGTCGCCGTTCAGGTCGACATAGCGGATGTCGCCCAGCGTGGCGCGGTTGCCGTTGAAGGTGTTGTAGGGACGATTGGCCAGCTCCTCGGGCGTATTGTAGAGTCCGTCGGTCTTCAGACCGAAGCGCTGACCGATCGAAAAGCCCGTCTGGTTCATCCACGGATAGGGATTCTGCGCTTCGGCCTTGTAGACGATCTTGTTGCGCGCGAAGCTCACGTCGCCGCTCACGCCGTAGCGCCAGTCGCCCTTGCGGTCCTCCCAGGCTACCTGGAGTTCGAAACCCTGGTTCTTCGTGATACCCACGTTGACGGGAGGCACGCTGCCCGAATCCACACCGTAGATGCCCGGAATCGTGCCGAGCGTCGTGAGGATGTTGTTGCGGTCCTCGCGGAACCAGTCGGCCGTGATCGAAAGGCGGTCGCGGAACAGGCGGGCCTCCAGACCCACGTCGTACTTGCGGGCGCGCTCCCACGTGATGTCCGGATTGCCGATCACGCCCTCCGTGGCACCGGCCCAGTAGGGATTGGACGACGAACCGTTCGACGAACCCAGCCAGTAGCCGCCCTGGTTGAGGTTGTAGGTGCTCGGCAGGTAGTAGAAACGGCGGCTGCCGCCCAGGCGGTCGTTGCCGACCTCACCGTACGAAGCGCGGACCTTGAGGAACGTCAGAATGTCGTTCTGCGGGAAGAACTCCTCGCTGGTCGGCACCCAGCCCACCGAGTAGGCGGGGAACAAGCCGAAGCGGTGTCCCTTGGCGAACTGCTCCGTACCGTTGTAGCCGACATTGACTTCGGCCATGTAGCGGTTCTTGTAGTTGTAGGTCACGCGGCCCACGAAGCCCATCACGCCCGAAGGTACGTTGTAGGAGTCGCTCGGCATCGTATAGCGCGAGGCCTTGGCCAGTAGGAGCGCCGAAATGTTGTGGTCGTTGAAGCTGCCCGACCAGTCGATGCCCGCGTCGAGATAGAGCTTGTTCCAGTTGCTGTAGCCCCACGACTCGAACGAACCGCCGCCCATGCCGCCGCCGAAGAACTGATAGAGGGTCGGATCGTCGGGATTGCGCTGCACCGAGTAGGTCGGAATCGAGGGACGGTAGCGCACCGTACGGTTGTAGTTGTCCTGGTAGTTGACCGTACCGTAGATGCGCAGGCCGTCGACGATGTAGTCCATCGAGTGCTCGAGCTTGACCGTATTGTCCAGCAGCGAGTTGTAGATCGTATTGGTGCCGGCGGTCAGCAGGCTCACGATGGCGTTCTGCGAGCCGAGCGAGCTGCCGGTCTTGATGCCCAGCGGGTTGGTCGGCGAACCGGCCGTTCCGGCGAACGCATCGATCAGATGGCCGTCGACCATGCCCGGCGAAATGAAGGGATTCGCCTCGTAGATATACTGCATGATGGCCTTGTAGCGGGCCGAGAGGTCATAGGGATCGTTGCCGCTGCTCAGACCCTCCGAACGGCCGAACTGGCCGGCCGTGTTGACCGACACCTTCCAGCGCTTGGCGATCTGGATGTCGAAATTCGAACGGAAGTTGTAGCGGTCGAACGACGACCCGGTGCGGGCGTCGTGGTAGGTGTAGTCGGTGGTGATGCCGTCCTGCGAGAAGTAGCCGAACGACACGAAATACTTCACGCGCTCGGTGCCGCCCGCCACGTTGACATTGACCTGCATCTGCGGCGCCACGCGGTCGAACATCTCCTTGTAGAGGTCGCGGCTGGCGTAGTAGAGCGCCGGCGAACGCTTGAGCTGCTCGCGCTTCTCGGGCGAAAGGTTGGTCATGGCGTCCACCTCGACCGGCGTATAGTCGCGGTTGTTCTTGAACTTCCACAGATCGTAGTCGTCGAAGATGTAGGTCGACAGGCCCTCGTTACCGGCGAAGCTGTTCTGTTCGTGGCGGATCGCCTCATTGCGCAGCAGGGCATATTCGTAGGAGTTCACGCCCTTCTGCAAGGCCGAAGCGCACGTGAAACCGTAGTTCAAGGAGAAATTGACGGTCGGCGCACCCGTGTTGCCGCGGCGCGTCGTCACGATGATGACGCCGTTGGCGCCTCGGATGCCGTAAACGGCCGTCGACGAAGCGTCTTTCAGCACGCTGATACCCTGTATTTCGTTGGCATCCATCGCATTGAGCTCGGCCATCGCCTGCTCCGACGACTGCTCCACACCGTCGATGACGATCAGCGGCGCCGCGGAGCCGTAGGTCGCTACGCCGCGGATGCGGATGTCGGCGGCATTGTGGCCCGGTTCGCCCGAAGCCTGCAAGCCGCCCACGCCGGGCGTGTTGCCGATCAGCGCATTGGAGATGTTGGCCACGGGGGTGGAAACGAGGTCGGCTCCCTTCACCGAAGAGATCGAACCCGTCACGTTCACCTTCTTCTGCACGGCATAGGCCGTCACCACGACCTCTTCGGCCATGATGGCCTCCTCCTGCAGCGTTACGTCGATGACGCTCCGCACGCCGACGCGTTCGCTGTGCGACGTATAGCCGATGAACGAGAACTCCAGTTCGTCGTCGCCCGACGCCTTGATCGCATACCGGCCGTCGGACATCGTGATGGCACCGGTCGCGGTGCCCTTCACCATGACGGTAACACCCGCCAAAGCGGCCCCATTCTCATCTTTGACGGTACCCGTCACCTGCGACTGCGCCGCCGCCCCCGAGGGGAACAGCACGCCCAGCAGGAGCATCAGCCCGTACAACAAGGACGTTTTGAAGATTTTTACCATAGGATTTAAGGTTGTTTTAGGTTGTTTGCAAATCGGGTCACTCGACCGTCACCCCTTCGGCCATCCGGTACATCGGCGGAAGATCGGCGCTGAAGAGCGAACGGGAGCGGGAGTACATGATCCGGAAATTCTCCTCGGAGGGATGCCCCGGATAGACAGAGTAGAAATGCTTGTCGGATTCGTTGGTGCCGACATACTTGTTGCGCCACATGACCACCATCGAGACCCGCTGGCCGGTGAGCGGCGTCAACAGACACCGAGTCCAGTAATCCTCATTGGAGAAGGACTCCTGGCCCGTTTCGGTCACACCGCAGGGCTTGCGCTTTTCGAGCGAAAGGGCCGAGATGGCTTTCAGGTTGGAGGAGAAGGCGGCGGTGTTGAGACCGTGGTAGCAGTCCATGCCGATGAAGTCGACCCATTCGTCGCCCGGCCAGCGGAAAAGCAGGCGCCCTTTGGCATCGGCATACTCGCCGTCCATCTGCGGCGAAACGGCATAGATAAGGTTGTGTACCCCGCGCGTGTCGCGCAGATGGCGCACGGTCATCCGCCAAAGAGCGATGAACTGCTCCTCGGTGGTGCATTTCGAGCCCCACCACGACCACGTCTGCGTGTGTTCATGGTAGGGGCGGAAGACAAAGGGAACGAGCGTGCCATCAGCAGCCTTGAGATCGAGGGCGAAGTCGGCCAGGCGGTCGAGCCAGCCCAGGTAGGCCGTATGCTGCGCGGAACCTTCGGTCAGAATCGAAGCCACCACGTTGTCGTTGCTGTTGTCCCACGAATCGCCGCCGGTCACGGGATTGTTCAGGTGGCAGCAGGCCACGATGACCTCGCCGCGGGCATGGGCTTCCAGCATCACGCGGCGCCGGATGGCGTTCTCGCGCTTGTCGTACTCGTAGGGAGCGCGGTTGTCCATCACCGACGCCAGATCGACGCTGAAGACGGCAGGATAGTCGCCGCAGACGGCCTTGGTGTCCGAGCCGCCCGGCTCGTCGTACCAGTAACGGCCGTACCACAGATCGTCGTGATGACCGAACATGAAGCCGCGGGCCGCCACCGCCCACAGATTCGAATAGAGGGCTTTGGTTTCGGCCGTGGCCGCAGGGTCCACCATCGTAAGGCGGACGAGCTCGGGTTTATCGGGCTCGGGGTTGTCGGGATTGTCGGGATCGGTTCCGCCGTCGTCTTCGCCGCCCTGGTTTCCGCCGCCGTCAGGCTTGAGGGGGGGGGACGGAATCTCGATGTCGCTGCCGCCGCACGCCGGCATCGACACAGCGATTCCTATGCAGCAGACCGCCGCACAGAACAGACGCAGGAAGCGCCGAAGGGAATCACCGAAAGATTGCATGGGTAACATGACCGGAAGCATCAATACTCGTTTTCAAGCAGCGCGTCGTGGTTGTCGAGCGGCTTGTCCGACGACTTCTTCATCAGATAGTAGGTCGAACGGACGTTGTCCACAAACCAGCGTTCGTCGGGATAATTCCAGTCGATCTTGTCGAACGGCCCCGGATGCTCGCGCCAGAACGAGAGATTGGCTACGGGAACAGGATTCGAAGCGCCTACGTCGTAAGAACCCGCACCCAGCTGTTTCGACGTCCAGAGCGGGGTCGTGCAGTCGGCATCGTCCCAGGCATAGAAGGTGACGTCGCCCGAAGAAGGATTCTTCGCCCAGCGCGCCTTGCCCTTGGGCAGAATGCGGTACTTGCTGTTCATGTCCTTCGCGGGATCGTTCTTGAAAAGATAGTTGGCATACTTGCCGTCGTCGCCCGGCAGGTTGAGGATCGTGCCGTAGCTGACGCCCGTCTGCTCGTCGACGCGCGCGAGCTTGAAGCTGACGATGTTGTCGTCCTCGTCGGTCGGCATGTAACCTCCGCCCCAGTGCCACGACTTGTCCATGACGGTCGAGACGACCACCTCGCCGTCCCAACCGCCGAAAAGCACCAGCGCGCTCTTCGGAGCGCTGCCGTCGAGAATACCGCCGCGGGGATCGAACAGATAGACGCCCTCGAGCGGCTCCTCGAAAGCCGAATAGGTCACCGTATATTCGCGCGTTTCGCCCGTCTCGGCGGTTACGACGAACGAACCCTTGCCGCTGCTCAGGTCCAGCGTACTGCCCGCCTGTACCGAGGCCCTGGCGCCGTACTGCAGTTCGATACCCTCCACCTTGACCGCCGCCATGTCTTCGATGGCGCCCGTGACGAGCCGCACCGACACGGCACCCTCGTCGTCATGCCGCCAATCGTGGGTGATGACGGCTTCTCCGATCTGATTCTCCAGCCGGAAGCTCACCGGCGTGCGTTCGCGCAGCCACGGATCGACCATGTCGGGCGCCGACGATTCGTTCTCGTAGCAACCGCCCAGCAAGGCCCCCGCACATACGCAGAACAGAGGAAGCAAAAGTTTTCGCATAAAGGTTTAGGTTTAGGTTGGTTTTTCTTGCCGGTGCAACCCTCCCGCGCGGAATCGTCTCCGTCCGGACAGGGCCGCACTTTCTCTAAAGCAAAAGTAGACAAACCCGCCCGCCCGGTTTGATACATTCTTATCTAAAACCGATACTCAAAGCACCAAACAGAACATCCGGGGCTTTCCGCTCCGGATGTCGACTTTTTCAGACGAAGACTTTCTTCGGTAGAAACAGGGTTCGGAACTTGTGCGGCGGCATCCCTTTCTTGCGTTTGAAGATGCGGTTGAAATTGGCCATGTTGTTGAAACCGCAGCAGAAGGCGATCTCGGCGATCGTCATGTCGGTGTCGATGAGCATGCGGGCCACATGTCCCAGCCGGATTTCGGTGAGCGTGTCGATGAAACTCTGTCCGGTCACCTTCTTGATGAAGCGGCTGAACGAGACGTCGGACATGTTGATGAGCGCCGCCGCCTCCGAGAGCGAGATCTGGCGGTGGAAGTTCTGGCTCATGTAGGCGAAGACCGTTTCGAGGCGGGCCGAATGCGACTTGAGTTTCTTCTGGACGAACGTCACGTCGGAGAGCACCTCGCGGTCGTGCGAAAGCGACAGATCGTTCAGAATCATGATCATGTCCAACAGCGGCTTCATCCCCCCGACCGCGCCCTGTTCGTAGAGTTCCTTGATGCGCGGCGCCATGCGTTCGGTCGTCTCGCGCGAAAAGAGCACCCCGCGCCGCGCTTCGGCGAAAAGCGATTTGAGCGCAGCCATCGGATTGCGGTTCAGCAGCTTGTCGTCCAGCAGATCGGGGCTGAACTGCAACGTGATTTCATGAATCTCCTCCGACTCGCAGCGGTCGGTGAACCAGGCGTGGGGCGTGTCGCCGCTCACGAGCACCAGTTCCATGTCGCCGATGCGTCCGACATGATTGCCGATCACGCGCGAGGCCCCCGCAGCATTCATCACCAAGTTGAGCTCCATCTCCTGATGGGTGTGCAGCGGGAAGTCGAAACAGGCCTTCTTCCGGGAAAAAATCATAAAGCAGTCGTTATCAGTCAACGGCGTGCTTTCGCGAAGAATCTCCATAGTCAGGTTCGTCAAGTTGGTTTGCACAAATATAACGATTAATTCCAAATTGCAAAAAATAGATAATAATATTCCGCACACCTATATATAAATACAATTTCGCAAAAGCAACATTAAATAATTGTTAATCAATAATATAAATACAATCAATAGCAATACATCATCAATACAACATTGAAAAACCTACAAGAAAGGATTATATTTGGTTAAAATAATATCAATTTCATCTGATAATAAGAGCTACCTTTGATTCGGAGAAATCCGATTCGCACCGTTCCGACCTTTCACATTTTACCGACCCCGAATGAAATCACCTTCCGACTTCTTCCGCCGCGCCTCGGCCATCGCCGCAGGCGCCTGTGCGCTGGCACTCTGCGTCTTCCCGGCGCAAGGCGCCGAGCGGCACCCCGACCCCGACGCACAACAGCTCTTCATCGGCGAAAACATCGCCGTGGCCCAAACCTCCTACGGCAAGGTGCGCGGCTTCGTGCTGCGCGACATCTTCTGCTTCCGCGGCATCCCCTACGGCGCCGACACGGGCGGCGAAAACCGCTTCATGCCGCCCCGACCGCCCGAAGCGTGGGAGGGCGTGCGCCCGGCGGTGGCCTACGGCGCTTCGGCACCGCAGAGCTACTACGACCGGCGCCCCGAATCCTACTCGATGTTCGTCGACCACTGGAACTACGACCTGATGGGCGAAGACTGCCTGCGTCTGAACGTATGGACGCCCGCCCTCGACGACGGCAAGCGCCGTCCGGTGCTCGTGTGGCTCCACGGCGGCGGCTTCGCCCGCGGCAACGGCATCGAGCAGGACAGCTACGACGGCGAGAACATCGCCCGCTACGGCGACATCGTCTTCTGCTCGGTGAACCACCGGCTCAACGCGTTCGGATTCTCCGACTTCGCATCCGTGGGCGGCGAGAAATACCGCCGTTCGGGCAACGTCGGGATGCTCGACATCGTGGCCGCCCTGCAATGGGTGCACGACAACATCGCGAACTTCGGCGGCGATCCCACGAACGTGACGATCATGGGACAGTCGGGCGGCGCCTCGAAAGTCTGCCTGCTCGCCGCCATGCCGGCAGCCAAAGGGCTCTTCCACAAGGCCGTGGCCCTGAGCGGCGACGCCACGCGCGCCAACGATGCCGCCTACGCCGAACGGCTGGGCGAGACGATCCTGCGCGAAGCGGGGCTCGACGCCTCGCGCATCGACGAATTGCAGCGCATGCCCTGGGAAGCATACATGGAGCTGGCCGAACGCGCCCGGCAGCGCATGGCCGACGAGGAGCCGGGCTACCGCACGGGCTTCGCACCCGTGGCCGACGACATCGACATTCCGGAAGGCACCTTCTACACGGGCAGAAACCTCGCGACGGGCTCCGACGTCCCGATGCTTCTCTGCTCCACCTACCACGAGTGGAACCCCGACCGCGACAACCCCGAACTCGAAGCGACCACGCTCGACGGCGTAGTGCGGCACCTCCGCCCGCAGTACGGCGACCGGACCCGGCGCATCGTCGAAGCCTATGCCGCGGCCTTCCCTGACCGTCGCCCGATCGAAATATGGGCGCTCATCGTCTCCAACCGCCAGGGCACCATACGCACGGCCAACGCCAAATGCAGCCAGCGGTCGCCCGTCTACGTGGGCTGGTTCGGCTGGGAATCGCCCCTTTTCGACGGCCGCCACCGCGCGTTCCACTGCATCGACATCAGCTTCTGGCTGCTCAACACCGACCGCATGCTCACCCACACCGGCGGCGGCAAGGCTCCGCGCACGCTCTCGAAGAAGATGGCCGACGCCCTGCTGCACTTCATGCGCACGGGCGACCCCAACTGCAAGGCGCTTCCCGCCTGGCCGCGCTACACCCCCGAGCGGGGCGAACTGATGATCCTCGACACGCATTGCCGCCGCGCCGACGACCCCGACCGTTCGGCACGCGCCGCCTTCACCGACTAACCCCCGACCTTATGCTGAAAAAACTCGCACTTCTGTTCCCGCTCTGCGCCCTGACGCTCTCCACGTCCCCGGCACAGACCATCCGCAGCTTCGTCACCCGCCCCGACCGTTCGGCGCTCTTCGCCGAGCAGGAGCAGGCGGTCGAATTCGCCGACCGGCGCAACGAACGCGCACCCTACATCGTCGTCGACCCGCGCCAGAGCTACCAGCGCATCGACGGCTTCGGCTTCGCCCTCACGGGCGGCAGCGCCGAACACCTTATAAAGATGTCGCCCAAGGCCCGGCAGGCGCTGCTCAAGCAGCTTTTCGACCCGCACAAGGGCATCGGCATCAGCTGCATCCGACTCACGCTGGGCGCTTCGGACCTCAACAGCTTCGTATTCTCCTACGACGACATGCCCGACGGCGAGGAGGATTTCGCCCTCGAGCACTTCTCGCTGGCGCAGGACCTCAAGGACGTGATCCCCGTCATGCACGAAATCCTGGCTATCAACCCCGACATCCGGATCCTCTCCTCGCCCTGGTCGGCACCGGCCTGGATGAAGGAGTCGAAGAACGTGCGCGGCGGCAAGCTCCGCAAGGAGTGCTACGGCGTCTATGCCGACTACTTTGTGCGCTACATAGAGGCGATGCGCGGGCACGGAATCGAAATCGAGGCCGTGACCATCCAGAACGAACCGCTCAACTCGCGCAACACGCCGAGCATGCCGTGGTCGGCCGCCGACCAGATCGACTTCGTGAAGAACCACCTGGGGCCCAAGTTCCGCGCAGCGAACCTCCCGACCGGCATCATCGTCTTCGACCACAACTGCGATCGCCCCGACTATGCGCTGGAGATCTACGACGATCCCGAAGCGGCGCAGTATGTTCTCGGTGCCGCCTACCACCACTACCGCGGCGATCTGAGCGCCATGAGCTACGTCCACGAAGCGCGCCCCGACAAGGAGATCTACTTCACCGAGCAGATGACCACCGAACGCCCGGGCTCGCCGCGCATCGACATCGCACCGGCCGTCGGGCGGCTCATCGTCGGCATCACGCGCAACTGGAGCCGCAACGTGGTGCTCTGGAACCTCGCGGCCGACCCCGACAACGACCCGCACACCGACAACGGCGGCTGCTCGATGTGTCAGGGCGCCGTGACCATCGACGGCAACGAATCCTCGTTCAACCTGGCCTATTACGTCGTCGCCCACGCCTCGAAGTTCGTGCGTCCGGGCTCCGTGCGCATCGCCTCGACCGCTCCCGGCGACCGCAGCATGCAGCTCTGCGAAGACGAACAGCGCCCGGGAGTCTTCCGCGCCAACGTGGTGGCGCATACCGACGTGCCGGCCAACGTAGCTTTCCGCACGCCCGACGGGCGCATCGTGCTGGTCGTGTCGAACGACTCCTGGTCGCGCCGCACGGTCAACATCCAGTATGAAGGGCGCTTCGCAACGCTCGATCTCGAACCCGGAGCAACGGCCACCTACGTATGGGAAAAGTAGCCCGATTCCTGCCGCCAACTATGCTCGCCGTACATCCGGCCGAACCCGCTTCAACGACCAACCCATAAAACCAACCGACATGAAACGCATCCTGATCTGTACCCTGCTGCTCACGCTCTGCACCGGCACCGCCCCGGCGGCCGGCAAGCGGATGAAAGCACCTCAAAAAACGACCCTGAAGATGGTCGACCCCGACGCCACGCCCGAAACCAAGGCCCTCTACGCCAATCTTTGGTGCATGGGTTACGAAGGCGCGATGTTCGGACACCACGACTACCCCTCCTACGGCATCGGCTGGCGGGGCGACGCCGACCGCTCCGACGTCAAGGACCTCGTCGGCTCGCACCCGGCCGTCTACAGCCTCGACATGGCGGGCATCGACGACCGCAAGATACAACTCGTCCGCGAGGCCCGCGAGCGCGGCGGCGTCTGCATGCTGGTCTGGCACCAGAGCAACCCGCTGACCGAGGGCCCCGGCACGAAATATCCCGTCGGCACGGCCTGGGACAATACCAAGGTGGTCGACCGCATCCTGACCGAGGGTTCGGAGATGAACATCAAATACAAGGCCCGGCTGGACAAGGTGGCCGAAGCCTTCCGCAAGATGGTCGACAAGCAGGGCCGCCCGATTCCGGTGATCTTCCGCCCGCTGCACGAGCACACGCAGACCTGGAACTGGTGGGGCCGTTCGGCCACGACGCACGAAGAGTTCGTGGCCTTCTGGCGCTTCATCGTCAGCTACCTGCGCGACACCAAGGAGATACACAACGTCATCTACGCCATATCGCCTCAGATGGACGCCCTCTACGACGATCCCGTGGGCCGCATTCTCTTCCGCTGGCCGGGCGACGAATGGGTCGACTTCGTGGGCATGGACTGCTACCACGGCCTCAACACCCGGGCCTTCGTTGCGAACGTCGAAGCGATGAGCGAAGTGCACCGGCGCGTGCGCAAGCCCGTCGGCGTCACGGAAACCGGCCTGGAGAACGACCACAAGGCCGACTACTGGACGGAAGACGTGCTGCCGGCCCTGCGCAACCAGCCCTGCGCGATGGTCGTGGCCTGGCGCAACGACAACCCGCGGCACGCCTACGGCCCCTACCCCTCCGACTCGACGGCCGACAACTTCAGGCGCTTCTTCGACGACCCGTGGACGCGCTTCGAGTGCGATCTGCCCGACATGTACACGATGCCCCGGAACGTCACCGTCAAATAAGCGCCCGACCATGAAACCCATCCTCGCGATCCTCTGTGCGGCCGCCCTGCTCGGCGGCTGCACCGCCGCCCCGAAAAACATCGCTCCCGTCAACCCCGACGCTTCGCCCGAGGCGGTGCAGCTGCTCGAATTCCTCTACTCGGTCCGCGGCCGATATACGCTGGCCGGCCAGCACAACTTCATCAGCGAACCGCCCCGCTACGACAGCGTGGTCCATGCCATGACGGGCAAACACCCCGTCGTGTGGGGCAGCGACTTCAGCTTCAACGCCCTGGGCGACAACATCCGCGACTTCCACCACTGCGGTCCGATGAACCTCACCTCGCCGTGGGGCGAATGCCGCACGACAGGCCGCACGACCGAGGAGCTGCGCCAGAGTCTTGTCGACGAAATCAAGCGCCGCCACGCCGAGGGGCGCATCATCACCCTCATGTGGCACTGCTGCTTCCCGACCGAGTGCAACGACTGCAACGGCAACTCGATATGGACGTGGGCCGAGAAGCTGCCCCCGCAGTATGTGTGGGACGAACTGACCACCGACGGCACGCAGCTGAACACCCTGTGGAAGAAGCAGATGGACACGGTGATCCCCTACCTCAGGCAGCTGCAGGAGGCACGCATTCCCGTGCTGTGGCGCCCCTACCACGAGATGAACGGCGTGTGGTTCTGGTGGTGCAACAAGCCCGGCGAGGAGGGATTCGCCAAGCTGTGGCGCATGACCTACGACTACTTCACCCGTGTGCACAAGCTCGACAACCTGCTCTGGGTGTGGAACACCAACGCCCCGCGCGACATTCCGGGCGACGAGGCGGGCCCCTACGCCGACTACTTCCCCGGCCTCGAATATGTCGACGTGCTGGCCGCCGACGTCTACAAGCGCGACTACCGGCAGTCGCACCACGACGAGCTGAAAGCGCTGGCCGGCGGCAAGCTCATCGCCCTGGGCGAAGTGGGCCAGCTGCCCGATCCGGAGGCCTACCGCAACCAGCCCGACTGGTCGTGGTTCATGGTGTGGGGCTACTTCATCAACAGCCAGCAGAGCGGCGACCTCGACTCGGCCACGGCCGTGCGACGCATCTACAACGACCCGCGCACGCTGACGCTCGACAAGATCGATTTCAGCGACGGCACCTACAAACTGAAGAAGTAGACACGGCCTATACCCTCCAACAAGAAGACCGCAGTCCCGAAAGGGCTGCGGTCTCTCTCTTTCGCGGCCGGCAAGGGCCTATCCGATCGACAAACGCGTTATTTCGTCGAGCTCCTCGTCGGCGAAGCGGGTGTTTTCGAGCGCCCGCAGGTTGTCGGCGATCTGCGCCGTGGAGCTGGCGCCGATGATGACCGACGAGACGCGCTCGTCGCGCAGCAGCCAAGCCAGCGACATCTCCGCGAGCGTCTGACCGCGGCGGCGGGCTACGGCGTCGAGTCCCCGGATGCGGCCCAGCACCTCGTCGGTCAGGGCCTCGCGCTGAAGCGCGCCGCCCGTGGCGATGCGCGAACCGGCCGGAACGCCGTTGAGATAACGGTTCGTCAGCAACCCCTGGGCCAGCGGCGAGAAGGCGATGAAGCCCGACCCGGCATCGGCCGAGAGCTGCAGCACGCCCGAACGCTCGGGTTCGCGGTCGAAAAGATTGTAGCGGTCCTGGAACAACAAGCAGGGCACGTCGCGCTCGGCCAGATAACCGTAGGCAAAGCGCGCCGCTTCGAGCGGATAGCGCGAGATGCCGACATAGAGCGCCTTGCCCTGGCGGACGATGTCGACGAGCGCCTGCAAGGTCTCCTCGAGCGGCGTATCGGGATCGTAACGGTGGGAATAAAACAGGTCGACGTAGTCGAGCTTCATGCGGCGCAGGCTCTGGTCGAGGCTGGCCATCAGATATTTGCGCGAACCCCAGTTGCCATAGGGGCCGGGCCACATGTCGTAGCCCGCTTTCGAGGAGATGAACAGCTCGTCGCGGTAGGGACGGAACGACCGCTCCATGAGCAGCCCCATGTTCTCCTCGGCCGCACCGTAGACCGGTCCGTAGTTGTTGGCCAGATCGAAATGGGTGATGCCGCGGTCGAAGGCGTAGTGGGCCATCTCCCGGATGCGGGCGAAAGGCTGCTCGCTGCCGAAGTTGTGCCACATGCCCAGCGAGAGAGGCGGCAGCAGCACGCCGCTGCGGCCCGCCCGGCGGTAGGAGGTCGACTCGTAGCGGTCGGGAGCGGGAGAATAGGGAGGCTGAATCATAACGAAAATATTGTATGCGTGAATGTTGCGGCCGGATCGGAAGTCATGCGCAAACCCCGGAACCCGGAGTGCGCCGGGCGGGCTGCACACGGTCGGTCCGGCAAAAGGAATGCTGCGGCCGACCCGAACCCTGCTGCAAGACAAAGATACCGATTTTAAATGAAAAAAGCGGCCCGCAAGCCGCTCTTTTTACCGATGCGTGAAAGGATTTTCCCGGTGCTCACTCCTTGAAGGATTGCTGCGAAAGGAGAAACTGCTGGTATTCGTTCCACATCGGTTCGATGCCGCAGTCGTCCGGCACCACGGCGGCAGCACCACGATGGACAGCGTGAGCACCCGACTCGTAGGACACATAGCATTGCTCACATAACGCAAGTGAAACCGGTAGCTGCCGGCGGGCAGGTAGGTGAAACGGGCCCGCTTCTCCTTCTTTAGGACAACCCATCAGTCGTCGAACCCTTCGAGGAAAGAGGAAATAAGAATATTCGTAGTTCTTGCCGTTAAGATAGTCCACGACCACAAACGACACGGCGAAGAATCCGACGTAAACCGACCACTATGAAGACCGGAACCGAAGCCCCGCTACCCTGCCTACTCGCGGCAGGAAGAACCGCCGAGCCGGTCGTACGCTTCGTCCGTCACCGGTTCGAGCCACTCGTTAGCGCTGTTTTCGCCCGGAATCTCGAAAGCGAGGTGAGCGAACCAGCTGTCGGCAGCGGCCCCGTGCCAATGCTTCACGTTAGCGGGGATATGAACGACCGTACCGGGCAGAATCGCCTGCGCCGGCCGCCCCTCCTCCTGGTACCAGCCCCGACCGGCCACGCCGACAAGCATCTGGCCGCCGCCTTTCGCAGCCTTGTGGATATGCCAGTTGTTGCGGCAGCGCGGCTCGAACGTGACGTTGACGAACGCAACCTGCTCCGTCGAAATGCGGGCAAGGTAGCTGCGGCCGGTGAAATACTGCGCATAAGCCGTGTTGGGTTCGCCGACGGGGAAGATCATTTCGCGCTGGAACGCCGCCATGGCATCTCCGGCGTCCGAATCGTCGGTCCACACCTCCTTCGCGAGCCGGAAAGCGGCCCACGCATTGGGCCACCCGGCATAGAAAGCGATGTGGGTGAGCATTTCGGCGATTTCGGTGCGGGTCACACCGTTGGTCCTGGCGAAACGGAGATGATGTTCAAGCGACGAATCGACCATCCCTTTGCCGATCAGCGCGGCCACGGTGACCATGCTGCGCTCGCGGGCGTCCAATCCCGGACGGTTCCACACTTCGCCGAAAAGGACGTCGTCGTTGAGCCGGGCGAATCCGGGAGCGAACTCACCCAGCCCGTCGCGCCCGGCGGTCTGTACGATCTTTTCCTGTGCCATAACGTGCCATGTCAAAAGGGTTGCGGCTGCAACAAGTGCAATGCGTTTCATACGGTCTCTTTTGTCGGGCCGCGGCGCCAAAGAGCTTTTCGAAGCCGGCAAGTTTCCCGCCCGCTGCCGGGCGGTCAGCACCAACCGCCGGATTCCCTCACAGCACCGCACACCCGGTTTTCTGTCTGGCAAAGTTACAGCACTTCGCACCGCCGAACGTAACCGGATACAGGTAATTCGTATCCATTTCACCGATTTTCAGCCGCAACTCCTCTCCAGCACCCTTTTCCGCCCGGGACGCCGCCCTCCATAAGGCAATCGCCCCCGGCGCCCCGTCCTACCGCATGGCAAAAACAAAAGAGGACAGTTAAAAAACTGTCCTCTTTGAGCGGAAAACGAGACTCGAACTCGCGACCCCAACCTTGGCAAGGTTGTGCTCTACCAACTGAGCTATTTCCGCAAAACACCTCGGCGAAACCGATTCGCTTTGGGACTGCAAATATAGGAGTAAAAAATAACATTCCAAAATTTTTGATGAAAAAATACGAAAAGCCGCAAACGACCGGCCTACAGACATAGCCGAAGGCCCGAAAGAGATACGGAAAGAATAAACCGACAAACGGCCGAAGAACGCGATCGAAACTACTGCACAAAAACGCAACTCCCAGTAGATGCTTGGACGCAGCGCACGGAAAGAGCAAGGCTTCGTCCCGAAAACGAATACAGCGGATTGACCGGAGACACCCGAAAGTCCATGCCGCCGGACGAGGAAAAAGTGCCGCGATCGACGGAAGACGAGGACCAATAGACGCCCTCCTTGCCAACGATGACCAAGTCTCCCGTCTCACGGGCGCGGTAGCCCGTAGCAGGCGCAAGGAGCAATCGCTATGGGGAATGCGGCGGAGAAAGCAAAACAATGGGTTCTGTAACGAATGCCGATGAGTCGTGCGGCTCTCCGGTGCGGGCCGCAGCCTCCCGCAGCGGAGGGCCGCAAGCGTGCCCCGCAGGCTGCGTCCGAAATTACAAGATTACGTGCAAAATACCCTATTGCCACAAACTCCGCGGCAGACTGGAATAAGCAACTGGCGGCAACGCGGGAAGATGAAGAGAAAAGATGTTCGGGGCGGCCGCGACTTGTAGAGATAAACACCGGCGATAGCCGTGCGAGCCGAAGCCCCGCCACGCGGAGGCTCGCAATACTCGCCCCGCTGGCTTCAGCACGAAAATATCTGCTGCACCGCTATCGAAACCGGGAATCGGTTGCAAATTACAAAAACGCAGAACGCCAAAAACCGCCACAAAAACAAACAATCCCTTTTAACCCTCCAACGCCATTACACCGCCAGCGGACTGCTGAATCTACTAACCACACTGACAAAGAGCCGTAACCCTTGTCACTCCGGGTGTGAAGTTGCGGGAAGCGAAAATAACACAAAAATTATACACACGGAAAAGTCCGCCGGAACGGCTGGAGGAGGGACGGGATCGAGGGGGGGGGTGACCCGGCCCGAAATCAAAACAAGCGGCTTAGAAATGACGGCCCAGAGAATGACATAAAGCAAAACAGTTGAACAAAAGAAAACGAGAAGAATCCGACCACGACCCACCCGGGACAAAACCCACAGCGCAAAGAGAAGGCAAAACCGCCGCACCGAAACGAAAAATGCCGGCCCCAAGAAAAGGGCCGGCATCTCTCTATGCAAAACGGACTAACGCACCTTGAATCCCTCGTCGGCGCGGACGGGAATGGGCAGCTTGGCGTAGTAACCGCTCTCGAGCTTCTCGCGCACGGACTTGAAAGCTTCGATCGTCTCCTTGACATCCTCGAGCGTATGAGCCGCCGTGGGAATGACGCGCAGGATGATCTCGCCCTTCGGGATGACGGGATAGATCACGATCGAGCAGAAGATACCGTGGTTCTCGCGCAAGTCGACCACCAGGTTGGTAGCCTCCGGCACACCGCCCTTGAGGAAGACGGGGGTCACGGGCGAATTGGTGACGCCGATGTCGAAACCGTTCTCCTTGAGGCTGCTCTGCAGGGCGCGGACGATCTCCCACAGCTTCTGCTGATACTCGGGGTGCTTGCGGATAAGGTCCAGACGCTTCAGCGCGCCGATGACCATCGGCATGGGGAGCGACTTGGCGTAGAGCTGCGAGCGCATGTTGTAACGGAAAAGGTTGATCAGCCAGCGCGGGCCGCTCACGAAAGCGCCGATGCCGGCCATCGACTTGGCAAAGGTATTGAACAACACGTCCACACCGTCGACCACGCCGAAGTGCGAAGCCGTACCGCGGCCGCCCTCGCCCATCGTACCGAAACCGTGGGCGTCGTCGACCAGCAGGCGGAACTGGAAATCCTTCTTCAGCGCCACGATCTCGTCGAGCTTGCCCAGGTCGCCCTTCATGCCGAACACGCCCTCGGTGATGACCAGCACACCGCCGTTCTGCTCCTCGGCCAGATCGGTGGCATGTTGCAGCTGAAGGCGCAGCGACTCCATGTCGTTGTGTCCGAATACGAAACGCTTGCCCTTGTGCATGCGCAGACCGTCGATGATGCAGGCGTGGGCCTCGGCATCGTAGACCACCACGTCGCGCGGCGTGAGCAGGCAGTCGATGATCGAGATCATGCCCTGATAGCCGAAGTTCAGCAGGAAGGCATCCTCCTTGCCCACGAACTCGGCAAGCTCGCGCTCCAGCTGCTCATGATAGACGGTCTGACCGCTCATCATGCGGGCGCCCATCGGGGCGGCCATGCCGAACTTGGCGGCACCCTCGGCGTCGGCCTGGCGCACCTCGGGCAGATTGGCCAGACCGAGGTAGTTGTTCAGGCTCCAGTTGAGCACCTTCTTGCCACGGAACACCATGCGGGGACCGATTTCGCCCTCCAGCTTGGGGAAAGCATAGTAACCGTGGGCGTAACCCATGTACTGACCGATCGGTCCGCCTGCGTTTTTCTCAAGGCGTGCAAAAATATCAACCATTGTTTTTCCTTATTTAAGATTTACTGAGTTCTCCTGGTTCCGATGCGGGAATCGGTGACGCAAAAGTATAAATAAAACACATTCGGTCAATCAAAGGTAGCCGTTTTTTGTTGCGCGCCGATACGCATTTATACTTAATTTGCACCCTTTCGGAGCTCGTCGGGCTATAATCCGCCCGCCGGAGCCGGGGCCGGATGAAAAGCAGCTGCAGATGCTGGACGCAGCGCACGGGATAGCCGGTAGCACGATACCAGCTATTCAGCGGATTCACAAGTGTGGCGTAGAAACACAAGTGACCTGCGTTGCTGCGGCCGTCCGAATTCGGAGAGGAAGACCACCAGTCACCCTCCACACCGACATTGGCCAAGGCTCCCGTATCGGAGTTGCGGAGGCCCGCAGCAGGCGCTGAAAAACAATCGCTAATAAGGAATGCGGCGGAGGGTGCGGGACAATGGTTTTTGTTACTATTGCCATTGCATCTGCGGCTCTTCGAGCCGTGCGGGGCCGCAGCCTTGGCCGGCGGAGGCCCGCAAGCGTGCCCCGCAGGCTGCGCCCGAATCCAAGCCCATTGTCATTCTGAACGAAGTGAAGAATCTTTTCCCTTGCGAACCAAAGGCCGCGGACGGACTATACCGAGCAAGGAGGAGAACGACAAACGATAAGGAATCAGATTCTTCGTCGCTCTGCTCCTCAGAATGACAAATTGTGCATTTTGAATTGTGAATTCTGAATTGTTCTCAGCTCCGCAGCAGACTGAAATAAGTAACTGGCGGCAACGCGGGATGATGGAGAGGAAAGATGTTCGGGACGGCCGCGGCTTATAGTAATAAACACCGGTTTTAGCCGTGCGAACCGAAGCCCCGCTGGCTTCGGTTCGAGAACAACTCCTGTACCTCTGTCAAAACCGCCAAAAAACCGGCAGTCAAACAACTGCACGCAAACAACTTTACCTTATATAACCCTCCTACGTCATTACGCCGCCAGCGGACTGCTGAATCTACTAACCACACTGACAAAGAGCCGTAGCCCCTTGTCACTCCGGGCGAAAGATGCTGCCTTTCATCCGGACGGGGCCTGCGGATGATTGCCGTTTTATTTTTAATTGTTATTTTCGCGCCATGACCTCGCTTTTCCACGACATCATTTTCGGACCCGTCCGTTCGCGGCGCCTGGGTCTGTCGCTGGGCGTCAACCTCCTGCCCACCGAATCGAAACTCTGTTCGTTCGACTGCATCTACTGCGAATGCGGCTGGAACGCCGAGCATCCCGGCGCCCGGCGCTTCAATGCCAGGGCCGACGTACGCACTCAGCTCGAAGCCGCCCTGCGGCGCATGGCAGCCGACGGCACGCCGCCCGATGTCATCACCTTCGCCGGCAACGGCGAGCCCACCCTGCACCCCGAATTCGAAGCCATCATCGGCGACACCCTCGCCCTGCGCGATTCGCTGTCGCCTGCGGCCAAGGTCTCCGTGCTCTCGAACGCCACCCAGCTCCACCGCGACGACGTCCGCCGCGCCTTGCTGCGCGTCGACAACAACATCCTGAAACTCGATTCGGCGCTCGACGCCACGGCACGCCGCATGAACAACCCGCAGAATCCGGACTACAACGTGCGCGGCATCGTCGAACAGATGAAGCGGTTCGACGGACGCATGATCCTGCAAACCATGTTCCTGCGCGGTATGTGCGACGGCACGCCCATCGACAACACCGTCGAAGAGGAGGTCGCGGCCTGGCTGCGTCTGGTCGACGAAATCCGACCCCGGCAGGTGATGGTCTATTCGCTCGACCGCGATACGCCCTGCCCCACGCTCGAGAAGGTCCCGCGCGAGGAGCTGCAGGCGATCGCCGCACGCGTCGAAGCGCTGGGCATTCCCTGTTCGGTCGCCTGAGGGCTCCGGCTTCGGTTCCCCGTCGCGGAACATCGAAAAGAGAGCCGCAGATGCCGGCCGTCACTTCATCTCTTTCAATTTTCGATAGATGCTCTCTTCATCGTAGCCGCAGAGAGCCTGGAGTTGGGCCGGAGTGCCGTGCTCGACCCACATGTCGCCGACACCCAGCGAGCAGACCGAGGGCCCGAAGCCATGGCTGTTGAACCATGCCGCGATTGCTTCGCCCACACCTCCGCGGAGCGAACCGTCCTCGACGGTCACCACACGCTTGAAACGCGCCCCGACTTCGGCCAGAATCGCCTCGTCGAGCGGTTTGACGAAACGCAGATCGTAATGGGCGACGCTCATCCCCTCGGCGGCGGCTCTTTCGGCGGCCCGGGCCGCCGCATTGCCCACCGTGCCGATGGTCAGCAATGCCACCTCGTCGCCCTCGCGCAGGCACCGCCCCTCGCCCGCAGTCAGCAACTCGAACGGCTCGTCCTGCCAGGCCGCGCCGGCTCCGTTGCCGCGAGGATAACGGATCATATAGGGAGTTCCGGCCTGGAGGGCCGAATACATCATGTTGCGCAGTTCGCGTTCGTCCATCGGCGCCGCGACGATGAGCGACGGCACCGTGGCGAAGGCCGCCATGTCGAAAAGTCCGTGGTGCGTCACGCCGTCCTCGCCCACCAGTCCGCCGCGGTCGAGACAGAGCACGACGGGCAGGTTCTGAATCGCAACATCGTGGATCACATTGTCGTAGGCCCGCTGCATGAACGACGAATAGATGTTGCAGAAAGGCACCATCCCCGCAGCGGCCAGTCCGGCCGAGAAGGTGACGGCATGTCCCTCGGCGATGCCGACGTCAAAACAGCGCTCGGGCATCGCCTGCATCAGAATGTTCATCGAACAGCCCGAAGGCATGGCCGGCGTGACGCCCACCACGCGGCTGTCCATGCGCGCCAGGTCGAGCAGCGTACGCCCGAAGACATCCTGGTAGCGCGCCGCGGCGCCCTGCGAGCGGATGCGCTCGCCCGTATCGGGATTGAAGCACCCGGGAGCATGCCACACCGACTTATCGTGCTCGGCGGGCAGATACCCCTTGCCTTTGTCGGTGATGACGTGCAGGAGTTTCGGTCCCGGAATGCTGCGCAGCGCGCGCAGCGTCCGCACCAACTCGGGCAGGCTGTGGCCGTCGACAGGACCGAAATATCGGAAATTGAGACTCTCGAAAAGATTGCTGTTGTTGAGCACCCCCTGCTTCACGGCGTTGCCCGTCTTCTGACACAGCCGCAGCAGCCACGGCGCAGGCGACAGAATGCGCCACACCCACCGTTTCATACGGTTGTAGTGCACCGAAGTCGACATCTTGAGCAGGCAGTTCTTCAGCGCGCCGGTCACCTGGTCGATAGCCATGTTGTTGTCGTTGAGGATCACCAGCAGATCGGTGTTGCGGCTCGCACCGGCGTTGTTGAGCCCCTCGAAAGCCAGACCGCCCGTCATCGAACCGTCGCCGATGACGGCCACCACCTTGTGTTTTTCGCCCCGCAGTTCGGCCGCCTTGGCCATGCCGAACGCCGCCGAGATCGAGACCGAGGCGTGGCCGCCGCCGAAAGCGTCGTATTCGCTCTCGGCCATGCGCGGGAAGCCGCTGATGCCGCCCAGCTTGCGTTTGTCGCGAAAGGCTTCGCGGCGCCCGGTGATGATCTTGTGGGGATAGGTCTGATGGCCCACGTCCCACACGACCTTGTCTTCGGGCGTATCGTAAACATAGTGGACGGCCGCCGCCAGTTCCACGGCGCCGAGACTCGACGCCAGGTGGCCGGGGTTGACCGAGCACTCCTCGATGATGTAGCGGCGCAGTTCGTCGCAATAGGTGCGCAATTCCTCCTGCGAGAGCTTTTTGAGCTCGCGCGGCGAATCGACCAGCGGGAGTACCTTGTAGACTTCGGATGCCATTGCGGGACAAAGATACGATTAAGCGAGGGCAAAAGCAAGCTTGCTTGCATTTTGCCGAGCGGGAGTATCTAAGGCGAAGCCAAGATACGAATAAGCCGAGCGGAATGCCAAATTTATTTGAGCATTGCCGAGGCGGAAGTATCTAAGACGGAGTCAAAGATACGAATAAGCGAGGGCAAAAGCAAGCTTGCTTTTGCCGAGACGGAGTATCTTCGGCGCAAGCCAATGTACGAATAAGCGAACGCAAAAGCAAATTTATTTGCATTTTCCCGCCGCACATATCGTTGCGGCCGCAGTTTCCGGAACGAAAAGGCCGCCGCCTCGAAAAAATATCCTATATTTGTCCGTAAACCAAACGCTTTCGCATCCATGACAAGAGAGTTTTTGCGGCCGTTCCTCGTGCTGGCCCTGCTGATCGGCACCGTTTCGTGCGCTCCGAGCCGCCGCACCGTGGCTCCCGCAGCGCCTGCGGACGATGTCGCACTCATGAGTTTCAATATCCGCCAGAGCGGCATGGCCCGTACGGACGGGCCCGACCGCTGGGAGAAGCGGCGCAAGGCGGTGCTCGCCATAATCGACACGGAGAATCCCGCCGTCATCGGACTCCAGGAAGGGCTCATCGACCAGGTGCGCTGGATCGAAAACCGCTGCCCGCAATACACCCGCATCGGCGTGGGCCGCGACGACGGCGCCGAGGGCGGCGAGATCATGGCCCTGTTCTACCGCAACGATCGTTTCGAAGCCCCGGCCTCGGGCACCTTCTGGCTGAGCGAGACGCCCGACCGGGTGTCGCGGGGCTGGGACGCCGCCTGCAACCGCACGGTGACCTGGGCGCTTCTGCGCGAAAAGGCCACGGGCAGGGAGTTCTACTACTTCAACACCCACTTCGACCATGTGGGCGAGACGGCCCGCCGCGAATCGGCCCGTCAACTTGCCGAATACATCCGCCGCGAGGTGCCGGCAGGCGCCACAGTGATCGTGGGCGGCGACTTCAACTCCGACATCTCCGATCCGGCGCTCGAACCGCTGAAAGCCACGCTCGACGTCGCACGCGACATCGCCGACCCCACCGACCGCAAGGGCACCTACAACGGATTCGGCGCGGCGCCCAACAACATCGTCATCGACCACATCTTCTGCCGCAACGCCGGCAAGACGTCGCTCCGCGTGCTGCGCGGCGACTACGGCGCGCCCTTCGTCTCCGACCACTACCCCGTGATCCTCACCTTCCGGCTCCCCTGAAGATTGACAATTCGATAAAAATTCGTATCTTCGCGTAACCAAACGCAACAGAAAGATGGCATACCAACGCATATTGCTGAAACTGAGCGGCGAATCGCTCCAGGGCGAACAGAAGTACGGGCTTTCGCCCGAAGTGCTCCGCTCCTATGCCGAGCAGATCGGTGCGGCGGCCGCCGCGGGCGTGCAGATCGGCATCGTCATCGGCGGCGGCAACATCTTCCGCGGCATGACCGGCGCCAAAAAGGGCTTCGACCGCGTGAAGGGCGACCAGATGGGCATGCTGGCCACGATCATCAACTCGCTGGCGCTCCAGTCGGCGCTGGAAGACAACGGCGTGAAAGCCAAGGTGCTGACCTCCATCCGCATGGAGCCCGTCGGCGAATACTTCTCGAAAGCCAAAGCCATCGAATACCTCGAAGCGGGGTATGCGGTCATCATCGGCGGCGGCACGTCGAACCCCTACTTCACGACCGACTCGGCGGCGGCCCTGCGCGGCATCGAGATCGAAGCCGACGTACTGCTCAAGGGCACGCGCGTCGACGGCATCTACACGGCCGACCCGGAGAAGGACCCGGCCGCCGTGAAGTTCGACGAAATCACGTTCGAGGAGGTGCTCGACCGCCGGCTCAAAGTGATGGACCTCACGGCCTTCACGCTCTGCCGCGAGAACGGGCTGGGCATCGTCGTCTTCGACATGGACACCCCGGGCAATCTGGGCAGGCTCCTTGCCGGCGAAAAGATCGGTACGCGGGTGAAACCCTGACCCCCCCCGCGTGCGGCATCTGCGACAGCCCCGCACCTTTCACTTTTCACCTTTCACCTCTACGAAATGGCTACCAAGAAAAGCAACAAGCAACTCTGGATCCTGCTGGCGCTCATCGGCATCATCGCCGCCCTGATCCTGCTGCTGCCCGGATGCGCCAACCGCACGAAGAAGAACGCCGACCGGGAAATCGAAGCGACCACCCTGGTCAAGGCCGGCGACACGGCCCCCGACTTCACGGCGGAGATGCTCGACGGAGAGAAAATCACCCTCTCGTCCCTGCGCGGCAAGGTGGTGCTGCTCAACTTCTGGGCCACCTGGTGCCCGCCCTGCCGCCAGGAGATGACCCGCGTGCAGAGCGATCTGATCGACCGCTTCGAAGGCCGCGACTTCGTCTTTCTGCCCGTCTCGCGCGGCGAAGACCGCGCGGCCGTGGCGGCGTTCCGCGAAAAACAGGGCTACGCTTTCCCCATGGGACTCGACCCCGAACAGCGCATCTACGACCTCTATGCCTCCAACTACATCCCGCGCAACTTCCTCATCGACGCCGACGGCAAGGTGGTGATGGCCACGGCAGGCTACGAAGCCGAGGAATTCGACGCGCTGACGGCGACCATCGAACGAACCCTCGCAACCGAACAATAACACACTAAGAATCATGGATACCAACACCATTCTCAACGACGCCTCGGCGCGCATGCAGAAAGCCATCGACCACCTCGAGGAAGAGCTGCTCAACGTACGCGCAGGCAAAGCCTCGCCCAACGTGCTCAACGGCGTGATGGTCGACTACTTCGGCTCGCAGGTGCCCGTCACGGGAGCCGCCAGCGTCACCGTTCCCGACGCCAAGACCATTCTGATCCAGCCGTGGGACAAAAACATGATCCGCACCATCGAAAAGGCGATCATCGACTCCAACATCGGACTCACCCCCTCGAACAACGGCGAGCAGATCCGCCTCTCGATTCCGCCGCTGACCGAGGAGCGCCGCAAGGAGCTGGTGAAGCAGGTGCGCTCCGAAGCTGAGACGGCCCGCATCAGCCTGCGCAACGCCCGCCGCGACGCAGTCGACGCCTTCAAGAAGGCCCAGAAGGAGGGCATGCCCGAAGACGAGGCCAAGGACGGCGAAACCCGTTCGCAGAAACTGCTGGAGAAGTTCACCAAGTCGCTCGACGAAATCCTCGACAAGAAAGAGAAGGAGATCATGACCGTATAGGTCGCTCCGACAATCATTTTGCGGGCGGAATCCTTGTGTTCCGCCCGTTTTTCCGATAAGGCACCCATGAAAAGAACCGTTCTCCAGATAGCACTGTTTTTGTCCGCCGTCGCCGGCATCCGCGATGCCGCAGCCCAAGGATACGTCAAGCTCAACGGCCTATACGCCCTGGCCGGCGTGGTCAACCCCGCCGTCGAATTCGCCGTCTCGCCCAAATCGACCGTTCAGACCGAGTTCGTCATCTCGCCCTGGGAATCGATCCGCGGCAAACACATGACGTTCGCCATCATGATGGGCGAATACCGCTACTACTTCAGGCAGCACAACACCGGCTGGTACGTGGGCGGCAACCTCGGCATGATGGCTTTCGACATGTCGAAACCTTTCATCTACGACGGCAAGCTGAAGTTCGAAAACCGCTACTGCAAGGGCTACGGCATGATGATCGGCGCCTGCGCAGGCTACGAATACCGCTTCGCCGAGCGCTGGCTGCTCGACGTCTTCCTCGGCTGGGCCTGGATGAGCAGCTTCTACAACGGCTACAGCATGGACGGCGAGATCGACATGTATCCCCACCGGCCCGTGGACCCGAAATATCCCGACCCGTTCAACGGTTCGTCGGAGTGGTACCCCAACAAGGTGGGCATCTCGATCGGCTACCGCATCATCAAACCCCGGAATTAGTCCCGATGTCGATGCTGCGCACGTTGGCATTCCTGCTCTGCGGCGGGATTCTTTGGGGATGTTCGGCGCCGGCAGCCCGACAGGCGGCACGGCGGGCGGCGCTCGAACGCGACCTGCGCATGCTGGCCGACTCCGTGCGCGCGACCGTCGGTGCGGCCGTAGTGCTGGGCGAAGGCGACACGCTGACGCTCAACGACCGGCCCGACTATCCGATGGCGAGCGTCTGCAAGTTCCACCAAGCGCTGGCGGTGCTCGATTCGCTCGAACGGGCCCGGCTGACGCCCGACTTCCGGCTGCCCGTCCGCTCTTCCGACCTGCTTCCCGACACCTGGTCGCCCCTGCGCGACGCCCGGCCCGAAGGCGGATATTCGCTGTCGGCAGCCGAACTGCTCCGGTACAGCGTAGCCCTGAGCGACAACAACGCCTGCGATCTGCTGTTCCGGTTCGTGGGAGGACCGGCAGCCGTCGAGCGCCACGTACGCCGGCTGGGAGCCACGCACACCCGCATCGGAGCCGACGAGGCAACCATGCACCGCGATCCCGCCACCCAACACGCCAACACCACCTCGCCGCTCGAAGCCGTGCGGCTGTTGGAGCGTTTCCGCCGCGGCGAAGTGCTCGGGGCTGCCTGCGGCGACCTGCTGATGCGTACGATGATCTCCACGGCGACCGGTCCCGACAAACTCAAAGGGGCCCTGCCCGCCGGGACGACGGTCGCCCACAAGACCGGCAGCGGGTTCCGCGATGCGCAAGGCATCGCAACCGCCGACAACGACATCGGCATCGTCCTCCTGCCCGACGGACGCAGCTATTCCGTTGCCGTTTTCATCGCCGCATCCGCCGAGGACGACGCCACCGATGCTGCTGTCATCGCCCGTATATCGCGGCGCATCTACGACTTTTTCATCTCCCGATAACGAAGCGGCCGCTTTCGCCCGGAGTGGTGCGGATCATGGTTCGCACCAGCGCGGCAATGCAGATTCAGCAATCCGCTGACGGTGTAATGGCGCGGTGGGTAAGGAAAATCGTTGTTCGTTTGCGGTTGTTTGCCCGCCGGTTTTCGCTGGTTTTGCAATTCGCAGAACTACGCGAGCCGCAGCCTCCCGGCGCGGAGGCTCTCCACTTCGGCTTTCGCCTGACTCGCTACTCCGCAGGCTGCGTTCGCTCTGTTCAGTAAGAGTGTAGAGTCGCAAACACAGCTTTCGCAGAACGCAGAAGGATTCGTGCCGAAGCCAGCGGGGCGAGTGTCTGCGAGCCTCCGCGTGGCGGGGCTTCGGCTCGCACGGCTAAAGCCGGATTTGCAATTCATTTCTTTGCAAGCCGAACACAAAACAGCCAATCCCCAACCGCCGGCGCCGTCAGTTATTCATCCCAGCCTGCCGCAGAGCTGGAAACAATTCACAACTTTACGATTAAGCGAGAATAAAGACCGTTCACGGTCTTTACTGAGCAGGAGTGATGATGGTGCAAGCCGAGAGTCATGCCGAACAAGTTCGGGCATGACCGAGGCGCCGCCCATCCAAGGCACAGCCAGAGTCAAGCCCCCGTAGGGGGATTAATGCACGATTAAAAAGTAATTTGTCATTCTTCGTCGCTGTGCTCCTCAGAATGACAAATTGTGCATTTTGAATTCTGAATCGTGAATTGAACTTGTTCCCTCTCCGCGGCATCCATTCCAGCGATTGCTCCCTAATCCCGGGCCTGCTGCGGGCAACCGCTCCGGCGGAACGGGAGACTTGGGCAATGTCGGCACGAATGGCTATTCGTGGGCCTCGTCGCCCATGGTCTCGGACAATCATAACGGGGGCCTGCTGTGGTTCCACGGCTCCCTTGTGAATCCGCTGACCGGAAGCGATCGGTCCAATGCCTTTACCGTGCGCTGCGTCCAAGCATCTGCACGGCCGCCTCGGCCCGGCGGTTCTCCGGAACCGCCGTTTTTCTTTGCGCCTGCCCGACAAGTTCCCCGAGCAGCCCTCCCCGACCGGACGTACGAGACAAAAAACTTCCGGCCTGCCCGAAAGGCAGACCGGAAGCCATCAACTCATATTTAACTCAAACGAAAAAAACTTACTTCACCTTGGGACCGGCGGCCACAAGGCTCTTGCCCTCGTCGTTGCCGGTGAACTTCACGAAGTTCTTCACGAAGCGGTTGGCCAGGTCCTCGGCCTTGGTCTCCCACTCCTTGGGGTTCTTGTAGGTGTCGCGCGGATCGAGGATCTTGGGATCGACGCCCGGCAGCTGGGTCGGCACCTTGAAGTCGAACATCGGGATGGTCTTGGTCGGCGCCTTGTCGATCGAACCGTCGAGGATGGCGTCGATGATGCCGCGCGTATCCTTGATTGAGATGCGCTTGCCCGTACCGTTCCAACCGGTGTTCACGAGGTAGGCCGTGGCACCCGACTGCTTCATGCGCTTCACGAGCTCCTCACCGTACTTGGTGGGGTGCAGCGAGAGGAAAGCGGCACCGAAGCAGGCCGAGAAGGTCGGCGTGGGCTCGGTGATGCCGCGCTCGGTGCCGGCCAGCTTGGCGGTGAAGCCCGAGAGGAAGTAGTACTTGGTCTGCTCGGGAGTCAGAATCGACACGGGAGGCAGCACGCCGAAAGCGTCGGCCGAGAGGAAGATCACCTTCTTGGCGGCGGGAGCCTTCGACACGGGCTTCACGATGTTCTTGATGTGGAAGATCGGGTACGACACGCGCGTATTCTCCGTCACCGACTTGTCGGCGAAGTCGATCTTGCCCTTCTTGTCGACGGTCACGTTCTCCAGCAGCGCATTGCGGCGGATGGCGTTCCAGATGTCGGGCTCCGACTCCTTCGAGAGGTTGATGACCTTGGCGTAGCAGCCGCCCTCGAAGTTGAAGACGCCGTCG
>ERZ778516.98-NODE-98-length-69358-cov-17.058093_pt1 | contig 69358 bp, 54 predicted proteins | sample MGYA00510342_ERZ778516 | MGnify/ENA primary metagenome ERZ778516 (study PRJEB29527, sample SAMN07138961) | mouse gut metagenome | material: feces | host: mouse | place: China:Nanjing | collected 2016-01-25 ...
CTGACTGTTATTTCGTAGAAATACGACACCGGGGCCGGTTTCCACACGAACCTGCCAATGCTTTGTATAAGCATTGCACATACCAATCTGGGCGCCCATGAAATGAGTCCATAAGTGGTCTTTTCCTTCCGGATGACTGCCTTTGGAGGAGAATCCGGAGTAGATTGCGCCGAAAACAAAGCGTTTGAGAGGGCGGAAAGTATATTGCCCATTCCAGCTTACGCCTTGTGCGAGGTCGCGTTGGTAACTATGGGTGGTCAGTGTCAGTGAGGGAGGATTATGGAGCATAACACCATAGCCCGCATGAAAGGTGAACTCGTGTCTCTTGAAATCCCTTTGTGCGAAGAGGGAAGAGTGGCAAGTGAGCACAATGAATAATAAAATCGCTTTTATCAGTGTTCGCTTCATATAGATTAGTTTAGATAATACGTCCTTTTTGCAAAAGTAGAAAATATATTAGAACTTCTCACAACGAATCAGAATTTTTCTGCCATTATTTAATGTGCTGGCAAATAGGTAGGTATCTCCCCCTTCTGCCAGGTTGATGCGTTTGCGTAGTTCGGCCACGGTAGCCGGAAAGTTGCGGACGGTGAGGTTCGCTTTCTTAAGGTCTGCCAGGCTTTCTTTTATTTCTTTCTTATTGAAACTGCATTGGTTGACGATACGGAAGATTCTTCCGGGAAAGCCGCTAATCAGCGTATCGGAAGTGTAAAGGTGGCTGTTGGGATGCAGTTTCTTTACCGGGTAGGCTGTGGCGGTACTTCGGAAAGCACCGGCTTTCAGGAGAGACGCATTCGGCTCATACAGATAGTTGCCTAATGCATCCGTGTAGGCACATTCACTGCGCTGCTCCTGTTCACGGGTGAATACGAAGTGTTGTTCTTCCTGTTCTCCTTTTGTGAAGAGGTTTACGCAGTGGATTGGGACTTCTGCCGGCGGGTTTTGTCCGAGTAATAACAGTAGCTCTTTACATTCGTTGTTGACGGACAAGATATGGACTTCCTGCGTATGTCGCAGCTCTTTCAGTGCCAATGAAAGGTCGAGCATGGGAGAGAGTTTTATCATTATCCGGTTGGCTTTGCTTAGTAAAAGTTCCTCCAGCTCGGCTACGTCTGGTTCGCAGTCGGAGATGGCTACGGTTTTTCCGCCATGCTCGTTGCGGCGGGCAGGATCGAGAAATATGCAGTCTACGGGAGACATTGCTTGCAGGTAGGCTATGCCATCTTCATTTCTGACGGTAATGTGATTCAGATGGAGTAAGGGAAAGTTGTGTGTGGCTATTTCGCAAAGTTCTTCTTGACGTTCTACATAAGTGGCCGATTTGAAATTGCTGGCAAGGAAAGAGCAGTCTATCCCGAAGCCTGCGGTAAGGTCGGTCAAAGATTCACCTTGCAGGAGGCTTGCCTTGTAGCGGGCGGTGATTTCCGAAGAGCATTGTTCCAGTGACAAATGTTTCGGATACCATATGTCTTCTATTTCTTTCCATGATGGGATTTTCTCGGCGGCAACCTGTCGTCCGGCTATCTGGGTGATGGCAGTCGGCATGTCTACATTCGGATACTTTTTAGCTTGTAAGGCTAAGGCGCGTATATCGTCCGACTGGTGTTTACGAATGAATAGTTGGGTTTCGGGAGAGATTTGCATATGCGTATTGTTACGTTGTATAGGGTATTATTATGTCGTATAACAGTGATAGTACGGTTATTGCTGAACATTGGGTTATGGTATTACCTTGTATTTCTGCCTGGCTACATCACGGCTGCAAAAGTTGAAGTGCCACCATTCGCTGGGCAATGCACGGAATCCGGCTTCTTTCATTACTTTTCGTAACAGTATCCGGTTTTGTCGCTCTGCCTCGCTCATTTTTCCGTTACGTATCAGTTCGTTCTCTTGGGTGATATGCGCTTCTACGCCTAGATGGTCTACTTTTGTACCCATTGGTAATGGTTGTCCCGAAGAATCCTGGATACTGATGTCTACTGCCAGCCCGTAATTGTGGAGTCCTCCGCCACGGTTCGGGTTGGACACGTATTTGTATTTAGATGTTCCTTTCACTACATCCCACATTTTCTTTTGTATGGACATCGGGCGTGCGGCGTCATAAATGAGGAGACTGTAAGACGGGTGTAGTTTTTTCAATGCTCTTTGTGCTTTCACAAGGGCATATGCCGCGTCTGGATGCAGATAGGCTTCCGACAGGTTGTCATAAAGCACTTCCCCGGTGAAATTGTCGGCTTGTGTGTACATCAGTTTAACGGCCAGACTGCTGTCTAGTTCGGCAACGTTCACCAGTCCTAAAGAGTCCATATAGAGAGCCATTGCGCTTTTCGCCGGTTGCGGAGCAGGAGGACATTCTTTCCGGAGTTGTATGTCATCCGATGGATGCTCGTATTCCGCTATGTCGGGGCTTCCCTTTTCCTTGTGACCGGAGACGGAAGTACATTCTGCTAGTAGCAGGCAGAGAATGGGCAAACTGTATTTTAGAAATCTCATTCGGGCTTTTGTATTTAGTGCGCCAAAGATACTTCTTTTTGGCTTTAACTCCAATAAGCGTTTGTTGTAGTTCTTTCTATCGTCTGATATTTAGCTACTGCTTTCTTCAGATTGGCTACGCTTTTCCATACATCCAATAGGTGTCGGACGCGTTCATCTTCGGCTTTGCTGTTATTGATTGATAGCCGTTCCGCATAGATTTCCAATAACTTCTTTAAGTCTTTGATTGGTTTTTCGGAAAGTTCGGCGAGTAATGCGACAAGCTGTTTCTCCAACTCCCGATTATGCAGTGGACTGACGTTCATCATCTGTTGCAGTATCAGGTCGGTTGGCCTTTTCGGCGGCCCCCATCCTGTGCGTTGGTGTGAGCATGGAAATCCTGCTTATGCGTGAGCTGTCTATGCATCCTTTTCCGTCGAGATACTCTCCCTGAGGATAATATATTTCTACCAGTAACGGATGTGGAGTGCGCGGGTGATACTCTGTGCTCTCGTTATATTTCCCTTTATTGACGATTCGGACGTTCTGCCCTTCTCAGCCATAGATAAAAAGAATAGGTGTTTGATTGTATATTGCCTAGATATGGAAATTTATTTTTTGTAAGAAAAGAGGTCCTGGGAGAATTATATTGTTTTTAAAAAGTACAGCTTGCAATATATAAGAAAATAAATGGATTATCCTTTTGTATAACAGATCATAAAAAATTATTTTTTATAGCCCAATACGATTATTTATACATAAAACAATTATTCTTTATAACTATTCTTAGATCCTATCTACTATATTACAATAAAGTAATACTTTTGTTTTTGTTAATGTCTTGGCGACATAATCTAAATAAGTCTTATAAATCTTTAGAATATAAAAGAAACAGCTGTTTGTGAAAATCGCTAATATTGTTTGTTTTGTTTGTGTTATCCCATTTTGAGTCAAGTGTGACATCAAAATGGGATTTTCTTATTATAAAATACTCCAAGCACCACCCGAAATCTATCTAAAATGACCTAAAAACTATCCGCTGATAGATTTTCCCCTAAACAATATTTGTTCTTGACCTGTCACTTCTGTTGAATTCCCGTAAACTTGCACCATCAAAATTATTACGCTGAGTATTCACATATTAAAAGTAACGCATATGAAAAGTTTAAGCTTCAAAAAAGACCTGGTGGGAGTACAGGACGAATTACTCCGTTTCGCATACAAACTGACGACCGATCGTGAAGAAGCAAACGATTTGTTACAGGAAACTTCATTAAAGGCGTTGGATAACGAAGATAAATATACCCCTGACACAAATTTCAAGGGATGGATGTATACGATAATGCGGAACATCTTTATTAATAATTATCGCAAGGTTGTACGCGATCAGACATTTGTTGATCAGACCGATAATCTTTATCATATCAACCTGCCGCAGGATTCCTCATATGAGAGTACAGAAAGGGCTTATGACTTGAAGGAGATGCGCCGCGTAGTCAACGCTTTGCCTAAAGAATATAGAGTGCCGTTTGCTATGCATGTAGCCGGATTCAAATATCGTGAGATTGCAGATAAACTGAATCTTCCATTGGGTACAGTAAAGAGCCGTATTTTCTTTACTCGCCAGAAATTACAGGAAGAGTTGAAAGACTTCCGCTAAACTTTATAGCTTTTCAGTTGATATTAAATTAATAGGTATTAGAGTAAAAGAATTGAATGGGATTGCATAGAAAAACTCCTGTGAGCTGAATACTTATGGGAGTTTTTCTATGTAATCTTATCTTTTGACCTATCGATTTGAGGTCAACAATAGATCAACAGTGATGTGTTTCGAGGTGATTTTTCACCAATTTAGCCATATTTCGGCTTGGCCCCATATTTCAAGGAAGGATGGAATATCAAAATAAAAAACCTCATAAACTATTGTTTATGAGGTTTTTTATTTGTGGACCAGCCTGGGCTTGAACCAGGGACCTCCAGATTATGAGTCTGTTGCTCTAACCAACTGAGCTACAAGTCCGATGTATCCATTTACTGAATGCGGTGACAAAAGTAGTGTTTTCTGTCGAATTATGCAAATTCTTTCAATAAAAAACTGCCATTCTTTATTTTCTGAACTTATATTTCCGCTTCGGATTCTTGGGAAACCAGCCTTTTTGTACTCGTTCTTCTTGTTCGAAAACTTCTTTAATTGTCCAAAAGGAAGAGAAAGCAAAGACGCCCAACAAAGAAGACAGTATCACATTATCAATACTTAATGAGGCTATTACACCGGCTATTCCAAGTACTAAAAATATCCACCAGCATTTTGTGCCCCAATAATATTCGGCCTTTACCACGACTGGGTGAAAAAGGCCGATAATCAAAAAGGTGCAAATTCCGATGAATAACCCTGCAAGATGATATTCATTTAGAAATTCCATCGTATTTTACTTTTCTACGCGGATAGGAATTTCTTTCTTGATGCTCTGCTCCAAAGAAATCAATGTCTCGGTAGCTACTACACCCGGTATCTCTTGCATTTTGTTGTTCAGCAAATCCATCAGGTGCTCGTTGTCACATGCGTATAGCTTGGTCAGCATGGTGTACGGACCTGTAGTAAAATGACATTCTACGATTTCGGGAATCTTCTGAAGTTCTGCTACAACAGATTTGTACATAGAGCCTTTTTCCAGCTTGATACCGACATATGTACACGTTCTGTAACCCAAAGATTTCGGATTAACATGGTAACCTGAGCCTACAATGACACCTAGGTCAATCAGTCTTTGCACACGCTGGTGAATAGCTGCACGTGATACTCCACATTCGGCTGCTACGTCTTTAAAAGGGATGCGGGCATTCTGGGAGATAATCTCTAGGATCTGCCTGTCGAGGTTGTCTATTCTTTCCATAATAATAAATTATAATTTCCTGTTGTTATCAAATAGTAAGCAAATATAGAAATTTATTTTAATTATTCTTCTTTTCTGAGAAAAAAAATAGGAAAAAGCAAAAAGAAGAGGTGCAAATGCTTTGCACCTCTTTCCTTTTTCTATTTAGAAAGAAACTTTCTTATTTCTTATCTTTTTCGATGCTTACCAATTCAACTTCGAAAATCAAGGTAGAGAACGGTTTGATTTGGCCGCCTGATTCTCTTGCGCCATAAGCAAGGTCTTGAGGGATGTAAAGTTCCCATTTAGAACCTACGGGCATCATAGTCAGAGCTTCTGTCCAACCTTTGATTACTTGGTTGGCACGGAAAGTAGTCGGTTCGTTACGTTTGTAAGAGCTGTCAAATTCAGTCCCGTCAATCAAAGTACCTTTATAGTTTACTTTCACTTTGCAAGTGTCAGCAGGAATTTCACCCTTACCTTCAGTGATTATTTTGTATTGCAGACCACTCGGAGTTGTTTTTACACCTTCTTTAGTTTTGTTTTCAGCAAGGAACTTTTCGTTCTCAGCTTTATAGTCAGCATATTTTTCTTCCAGAGCTTTTGCTTTGATAGTTTCCATAGCTGTACGGGTATAAGTCTGAGCTTCTTCCATAGTCATCATGCCGCCTTTTTCCAAAGTACCTGCGATGAAACCGGCCATGAAGTTGTCTTTACTGATAGTCTTGGTAGAGTCACCTGCGAACAATTCCTGGTTGATACCTTTCATCATCTGGTTGCTGATTTGCTGACCGATTTGCAGACCTGCCATATAAGCGATGTCTTTTTTGCTAGTCTTGTTTGCACCTTCGTTCAAACCTTTGATGAAATCTGCCATGTATGCAGTATCTACATCCAGACGACCTGTCAGATAGCCTTTCAGACCTTGAGTCTGAGCCATACCGATAGAATAAGACAGTGAATCGAGGTCTGATTTCAGATTTGCTTTAGGAGCTTGAGCTGTACAAGAAGCAAGGCTTGCAGCAGCGGCGATTGCCATAAAAATACTAACTTTTTTCATTTTGCTTTGAAATTTTTTATTTATAATACTTCGAGTAATTCTACTTCAAATACAAGTGTGCTGTGAGGCGGAATCATTTCTCCGGCACCTCTTGCGCCATAACCGAGTTCTGACGGGATGTACAGTTTCCATTTTGCGCCTTCCGACATCAGTTGCAGTGCTTCCACCCATCCCGGGATTACCTGGTTAACACCGAATACGGCAGGTTCACCACGTTGGATAGAACTGTCGAACAGTGTACCGTCAATCAGCGTACCTTCGTAATGACATCTTACTTGGTCGGTAGCCTGAGGTTTTTTACCTGTACCTTCGTTGATAACTTCGTATTGTAATCCGCTGGGCAAAGTTATTATGCCTGCTCTTTTCTTGTTTTCTTCGAGGAAAGCTTTTCCCTGTTCGATAGCGACAGCGCCCATTTTGGCTTCCAATTCTTCGAAATACTTGTTTACTATTTCGCGGGCTTCCTGATGGCTGATAGCCGTCTGGTTGCCTTCCAATACATCCTTGATAGCCTGTGCAAAGTCTTCTACTGAGAGATTTTCAATCCCCATACTTGATAAGTTTTGACCGATTCCCAGGCCAATAGCGTAACTGAATTTATCCATATAATTTTTCTTGTTGGCGATTGAAATGCGTCACCTTCATAGTTTTAGCTTCCAATCAATTGCAAATTTATGAATCGCAAAAGTACGTGTTTTATTTGAATGATTTAGCATTTGGTATTTAAAAATTCTTATATCCGTAAAAGTTGGCTCCTTTTCTTTGGAGAATTTATTCTTTTGTTCCGATGATTCTGATTACATTTGTATATCTTAAAACGAACAGAAGGAGGAACAAATATGAAGAATCTGGTAATTTTGACGGGAGCAGGCATGAGTGCCGAGAGTGGAATCAGTACGTTCAGGGATGCGGGTGGTCTGTGGGACCGGTATCCGGTGGAGCAGGTCGCTACGCCGGAAGGATATCAGCGGGATCCGGCATTGGTAATAAACTTTTATAATGAACGTCGGAAACAGTTATTGGATGTCGTGCCGAATCGCGGGCATGAATTGTTGGCGGAACTGGAAAAGGATTTCAAAGTGACGGTAGTGACACAGAATATTGATAACTTGCACGAAAGAGCCGGGAGCAGTCATATTATTCACCTGCATGGAGAATTGACAAAAGTATGTTCCAGCCGTGACCCTTATAATTCCCATTATATAAAGGAATTGAAGCCTGAAGAGTACGAGGTGAAACTTGGAGACAAGGCAGGAGACGGGACGCAACTGCGGCCTTTTATTGTATGGTTTGGTGAGGCGGTGCCCGAAATAGAGACAGCCATTCAATATGTGGAGAAAGCGGATATTTTCGTAATTATCGGCACTTCGCTCAACGTGTATCCTGCTGCGGGGTTGCTTCATTATGTACCGGGAGGAGCAGAGGTGTACCTCATTGACCCGAAACCAGTAGATACACATACTTCCCGTCCGATACATGTGATTCAGAAAGGAGCTTCTGAAGGAGTGGCTGAGTTGAAACAGCTGTTGGGTGTCTGAGCCTTTTCCTGTTCTTATTCCAAACTCAGTGGCAAAAATGTGATTATTCCGGAATGTTTCCGAGATTTCGAGTGCGGTGATGCCGCTGCACTCGATTCTTGATATTTTTTCCCAATTCTCAAAGTCTACATTCCATTTGTCGATTTGAGGATATTGTGCCAGAAGTTTCCCGATGCGCTTGACATCACTTCTTTGGGTGATAGAAGTCCGAAAAATTAAAATCTTATTTTCCATGTCCTTTTAAAGTTTTATGTATGTGAGCGGAACTCGCGAATGGTCACATTGAAATATTGTCTGAAGTTGCAGCTTAATCGTGAAAGGCTGCTAAAACCGCAAAGACGGGCAACTTCGGTGGCAGAAAGTTCCTTGTCTTTAGTTCTTTTGTTTCCATATCTTTTTTGTCCTATATAGAATACGTAGCCATAGTATTCTTTATACTTATAATATAAGCTCTCTTCATACCGTTGCCCGGCAATGAGGTCTGCGGCTGCGGCATTTCCCGAAAAGCTTTCTTGCTTTGGATATATGGCAAATGAAGGCATACAATGATGCTTATGAGTATTTGACCACACAAATTGTTTAAAAATTCAGATATAAAAGATAACTCCGGCATGAATATGTCAGAAAACATAAGGGATAATCTGTAATGAGAGGAAGGCTTACAGATTATTTACAGAACGGAATCCTTACGATATGAAAATGAGTTAAATATCCGATTTTTCTTTTTAGTTCGTGACAAAGATATGTTTTTGGAGACAACCCTCAATAAATTCTTTGAAGAAAAATACTGTAAGACTGTATCTTAGCTGGATTCGTCAAATGTATGTTTGGAGGAATAGTGGAAATAATGACATAAAAAGACCATGTATTGAAATAATAATTAAGGATTATTCGTATTTTTGTAGTCGATAATCTAATAATATAATACATGAAAAGAAGCATTATCTTTCTCTTGGGTATTTTAGGTATTATAATGGTGGATGCAAAGAACCATTACTTTAAACATCTTGGAGTTTCTGACGGATTATCTCAGGTCTGTATTTTTTCCATTTACCAGGATGAACTGGGAGCTGTATGGTTGGGCACATCGGAGGGGTTGAACAGATATAATGGTAAGGACGTAAAAATATTCCGTCCTTCACAGAAAGATGAAGGTCTGACAAATAATGCAATCAACAAACTTTGTGGAGATAAGAACGGAAGAATATATATACGTTCGGGAAATGACCTGATAAAGTTTGAACTTTATAAAGAGAGATTCACTTGTTTACGTCGGAATGACGTGAGAGATATTTTCTGCGAAGGAGATACGCTATGGGTAAGTTGTAAATCCGGAATCTATTATTATACGGCAGAAAGTTCTGAATTGACTTTTGTCACCCAATTGCCTGAAGAGGTAGGAACGGGCGGGATGCTCTATGTTGATGATGATTTGATATGGGTTGCTACCAATCATGTAGTTGCTATTTCACGTAAGAACCCGAGTCAGCAAAAGATATTGACTTCATTCAATAGGGGGAGCCAATGCATTTCGGGAGATAGCGCCGGTAATATTTGGGTGGGTACTTGGAATGGATTGTATAGAATTTCTGCCAATAGAGAAGTCGTGACAGATTATGCAATTTCTTCGGACAAAGGTGAATTATCGGACAACCAGATTCGATGCGTGCTTGAAGACGACTTTAAACGAATTTGGGTAGGTACGTTTCGTGGTCTTGATTGCTATGACCCTGTAACCGATAAATGGAGTCATTATACGCGTTATGGTGATTCTTCAAACACATTGAGTCATCATTCGGTTTTATCTCTCCATAAAGATATGCAAGGAAACATCTGGATAGGAACTTATTATGGAGGTGTCAATGTTTTTAATCCTAGTGAAGATAGTAACCATTTTCACTATGCCGAGCCTTTACAGGAAGACTGTCTGAGTTTTCCTGTCGTTGGAAAAATGACCGAAGATAGTAGAGGAAATCTGTGGATTTGCACAGAAGGCGGTGGTTTGAACTGTTACAATACGGAAACCGGGATTTTTACTCGTTACCAGCATACGGCAGGCGATACGGGAAGTGTGGGGAGCAATAACCTAAAGTCAATATTTTACCGAAAGGGCAATGAACGATTATATGTTGGTGCCCACTTTGGGGGACTATTCGTTTTGGATTTGAATTCGAATAAAGGGCATACCCTTCATCATGTAAAAGGAGATTCTACATCGTTGCCTCATGAGATTGTGAATGACGTTCAAGAGTATAAGAATGGTCTTGCTCTGTTGACACAGGGAGGACCTGTTTATATGGATCCGGTGACTGAAAAGTTCTCACCACTTTCGAATGATACAGATATTCAGAAGCTGATAAGTAAGGAGTATGCTTTTGAAACCTTTCTGATTGACAGCAGGGAACGTATGTGGCTGGCTTCGGTCAATGGTGGAGTCATTTGTGTCGATTTGTCTTTATCAAAAGTAACCCGGTATGAAACGAATACCAATGATCCTTCTGCAATAGGAAGATTTAAAGTCGTTCATATCTTTGAAGATAGCAAAGGGAGTATTTATTTCTGTACGATAGGTTCGGGGGTATTTGAATTTCTGGAGAAGGAGCAATCATTTAAGGCTTATAGTACTTCAAATCAGTGTCTTCCAAGTGATTATTGCTATTATATTTGCGAATCTGTTGAAGATCATTGTTTGTTTATTCTTCATGGTAAGGGGATTTCTGTTTTTAATCGGGAAAAAGGAGAGGTTGAGAATACTTACCATTTATTTAACCAGACTTATAGCCAGGGGTCTGCCCTGTATCTGGATAAGCGTGGAACACTGTTTATTGGTGGCACTAATGGGCTGGCTTTATTTCAGAAACAATCCTTGTATGCTTCCTCTTCCAAGAATCTCTTGAATTTTGATAAATTGTTTATTTTCAATAAAGAGATTTGTCCTAATGACCCGTCCGGTATCCTGACTGATATATTAGCCAAGACATCGGATATTTATTTAAACTATCGGCAGAATAACATAACCGTTGAATTTGCTACCTTTGGTTATGATAATGACCGTAATCGTCTGTTTGAATATCGTTTGGAGGGTTTTGATAAAGTCTGGACTCAAACGTCCGGCACAACTATAACTTATACTAATTTATCCCCCGGGCACTACACGCTTAAAGTTCGTCCGTTAGCCGGTAAGGAGAACTTGAATGAGGAGGTTTGTTTAAATATACATGTTTCTGCTCCCTTCTATGCAACGGTTTGGGCATACCTCTTTTATTTTCTTTGTTTTCTTGGGCTGATGATTGTATTTATCCGTTTCAAAACCCGGCAGGCTGCGTTAAAGTCTTCTTTAGAGTTTGAAAGGAAAGAAAAAGAGCGAATAGAAGAATTGAATCAGATAAAATTGCGTTTCTTCACGAATATTTCTCATGAGTTCCGTACTCCATTGACACTTATTCTTGGCCAGATTGAGGTGTTGATGCAGATGGATTTGGGTACTACCATTTATAACCGCATACTTCGCATTTATAAGAATGCCTGGCATATGCGGAATTTGATATCAGAGTTACTTGACTTTCGTAAACAGGAGCAAGGTTATCTGAAACTTAAAGTTGAAGAGCAGAATCTGGTTGCTTTTACCCGGCAGATTTATATGTGCTTTTATGAGTATGCGCAGAAAAAAGAAATTACTTATCGTTTTGACAGCGTTGAAGAGACAATTTCTGTCTGGTTTGATTCAAAACAATTACAGAAAGTAATATTCAATTTATTGTCAAATGCTTTTAAGTATACCCCTAATAAAGGTAGTATAACAGTAGAGGTCAGAAAAATATCTTCTCAAGCTGTCGTATCGGTGTGTGACACGGGAGCCGGTATTCCCGCAGAGCATATCTCGAAGATTTTTGAAAGGTTCTATCAGACAGATAATTCATCATCTTCTTTCACGTTGGGAACGGGGATAGGATTGGCGTTGGCTAAAGGAATAATGAATATGCACCATGGGAAGATTGACGTGGAAAGTACTGTCGGGGAAGGTACTAAGTTCACTTTATCCCTTCCTTTAGGGAATCGCCATTTTAGTGATGAGGAAATGGCTGCAACGGAAGGACGGGAATCTGTGATTATTGCAGAAGCGGCTCCTGTGCTTCCTTTTGAGCAAATAGTGGGAGTAGAGGATAGTGAGGAAAAAGTGGTTGCACAAGAGGTCGCAGAAGACGGAGATAAACCTGCCCTTCTTTTGGTGGATGACAATGAAGAATTATTATCTATGTTGGAAGATTTGTTTTTGCCAATGTATAAGGTCTATACGGCGCGTAATGGGCGTGAAGGGTTGGAAATGGTGAGACAGATACAACCGGATTTGGTAATAAGTGATGTGATGATGCCCGAGATGTCCGGGAAAGAATTATGCTATAAGATTAAAACAAATGTGGAACTTTCTCATACTTCTGTAGTTCTGTTGACTGCCCAGACTTCTGTAGAATATGTTGTGGAAGGCTTTATGTTCGGTGCTGACGATTATGTTACGAAGCCGTTTAATGTTAAGGTATTATTAGCCCGTTGCAATAATCTCATAAAGAACAAGAAGCGTCTGGTTGCTCATTATACAGGTAAAACTGTGGCAGAGTCTCCTGTGCCTGAGATTATTAATGAACGTGATAAAGAGTTATTGGCAAGATGTGTCAGTATTATAAAAGAGAATTTTGAGAACCAGGATTTTGATGTTACGGTGCTTGCTTCTGAACTTTGTATGGGGCGCAGTAAACTATATATGCAGTTCAAACAGATAACAGGATTGACTCCGAATGAATTTATTTTAAAAGTGAAGCTGGATGAAGCTATGCTGATGTTAAAGAATCATCCGGAACTTAATATTTCAGAGATTTCTATCCGATTAGGCTTTTCCTCGCCTCGTTATTTCAGCAAATGTTTCAAATCATATTTTGGAGTTACTCCACAAGCAGTACGGAACAAGAAAGGCGAATAGATTATCTGTGTGCTTTATGTATACGGATTGTTTCCATATATGGACACGCAAGTTTCCCTCTATGGACATGTTGGTGTCTATAGAGGGATACGTTTGTTTCCATATAGGGATACTTCTATGTTTATAGTCGGGAACAGATGGAAACTGTAATAATCAGATTCTTGCATGTATAGTGTTAGTCTGTTGTCGGCTTGATAATATTTCCGGGAATGGTTAGTTGCATCTTCTTTTGATTTCTGAAAATAAGAATTTGAACAGGCTTGTTTGTGTCTGCCTGTCGAATAGCGGCTTTCAGTTGAGTGAGGTTGTTGATTTCTTGTCGGTTGAAGCCGAGAATAACATCGTTCGCATAAATGTAATCTCTCAGGGGGTTGCTCATTACGCGGACGGAAATGACGTACACTCCTCGTTCTGAATCCATACCCGTGGCGGAACGTTCCCCTAATGTTTTCAGATTTTTGAGGGATAGTCCCGACCATTCCAATACGGATGATTCTTTTAACTTTCCCCGCAGGACAGAAGGATAAGGAAAGGACGGATGTTTTCCAGTGCTTTCGTGATGCTCTTGAAGGGTGAATGTATACTGCCGTCTCCGGAATCTTTTCCATTGATGGATACGAAATAGTTCGTTTGTGATAGCAATGCAGCGTATGGATTGACGAAACCCAATAGGATGATGAGGCAGAAACGATAAATCATTTTAGTCATGGCGCAATAAGTCTGTATATCTGTACTGAAAAAATAGGCACGGATTATATGTATCTCACGATTCTGATTGAAAAATCGTGTTGTCACGTATAATCCGTGTCTAAGTATGCAAAAAAGAATTTGAAAGATATTCCTTTTTTAGGTTAGAAGAATCATGGAGTTACTTTTTACCTACGTTGAATTCTCCTATTTGCATGGAACTTCCAGATTTTGAACCGCCTGCAATGTCACTCCATTTTACCAGTTTTACTTTGATATATCTGTATGTAGATTCTGGAATTTCTATTTTTATTTCATCTGTATTGTTGGCATAAGGAATATCTATATTCGACTGTATTTCCGTAAAGTCCTCACCATTGTTACTACCATCGATAGAAACACCCCATACTCTTAGGTAATCGGAATTGTTGCCGACCCTGTGTGCCCAAGTGAAATAGTTGAAACTTTGCTCTGTTCCCATGTCAATAATGAAGTATAACTGATGGTCGGCAGGTGTAGTATAGCCACTGTATGATTTGCCTGGTTTTACCAACGACAAGAAAGTGCTGGCATCTCCGTCGAACATATCTTCCGGTTTGCCTGTTGAGCCGTCTGTTACATATCCGTTTCCGTTGCTGTATTTAATAGATGTTGCTACACTCCATCCGTCGCGTATGAAAGGCTCCGTTCCGCTACAAATGATTTTCAGGTCTGTTGTTACTCCGCTACCGTCTGTAGCTGCTACTTTGATAGTGGCTGTTCCTTCTTTTTCTATTTTGAGTATGCCGTTTTCTATCGAAACAGCATCTTTGTCACCTTCTACTGTGTAGCTCAATGTCTTGTTTCCTGCGTTTTCGGGCAATACTTCAATCAATGATGCGAGGTCAAATACCTGTCCCAATCCGACAGTCTGGTTATGTAGGGAAGCCGGCAGTAAGAGTTCGCTTACTTTGGCAGCAGGAGCGGCTCCTTGTGTGACAGAAATATCTAGCCGATGTGCCTCATCATATATCAGTGTCACGATACTGTTTCTTTCTTGTGTGACAGTTGATTCTGTAATTTTCAGGTTGACGGTGGTGTTCTCTATGGAAGCACGAATCCAGTTGGATTCGCTGATGACGTAGACGCGTTCGGAGTTAACCTCCTCCGGAACGGTAAAGTCACGGGTCAACAAACCGCCTTCATAGCCGATGGTGAAACCTTCGTTGGAGATATTAATCCAGTTGTCCGGTACAATTGTCGTATCGTCATCATTGCTGCAAGAAGAAAAAGATGATGCAACAAAGAGGCACATGAGAAAAAACAAGTTGTTTTGTATAAAGTTTCTTATATGTTTCATAACAGTTCTATTTAAATTGTATACGTGTTTCTTGTTAGTAGTTATTCAGATTGTCCTCGGTAATCAGATGCAGGTTTGCAGGAGCCGGTTCGTATCCTTTCCCGTTGATTTCCGCTTTCAATGCATCAATCTGCCCTTGGGTAATGGTGAACTTTTTGTTTCCATAGTCATTCAGTTCAGTATCTACGGGAGTCAGGAATCCCCATCTCTCGAAGAAGTCCAGCAAGTTTATTCTGGAGATGGCACATGCTTGGCGGACAAAATCAAGTTGGTTAAGTCCTTGGTTCTCTCCTTTGTCGCTCGGGCTTTCGTGTGTGCGGAAGTACTCGTAGAGGTCATAATAGAAATCGGATTCGTAACGCACGTTGTGCATATAGAGCTTAAGTTGCCAAAAAGGTACAAGTTGTGTTTCTCTGACTATGTCCGTTACTCCCGGCAGGCTGTGTGCACGTTTGCCGTTGACGATGAAGGCGATAGCTGCCTCGTAGATATTCTCGAATGAACCGTTGATAGCTTGCCCGTTCTCATCCTTGGGTGTACAAGAGTCTACAAGTAGCTTGCATGGTTTGCCGAAAGACGTTTGTACGTAGAGCGAGTGAATATTGTTGGTCACTTCGGTAGTTCCCGACCATTTGATGCCAGGGCGCGTCTGATTGCAGTGTCCCACTTCGTGTGCAGGTCCCCAGCAACGGTCGGCAAAGCGGTCTGGATTGCAGAATGGTTCTGCATAGTAGTCACTGGCGTTGTACACGGTGCGATAGTCGGTAGCATTCGGGCTTTTTGCTTTGTAGTCGATACAGAAATGCATGCGGTTGTTGAACATCCGGTTATATTTGACAAGCCCCATAAACTCTTCTTCCAGATAAACCAAACGGTCGTAGTTTTCGACAGTCCGGGTGATTTCCGTATTGTACTTTTTGAAATCAGATACTCTCCATGTGATGTGCGAGTATTTGCCAAGTACGTCAATGTCCTGATACGTAGCGTTATCACGGATGGTAGCCCAGTCACCTTCTTTATTTTTAGCGATGTCGAAATAACCGTTCACCCTGCCCATCGCAAAATGTATCTGCACGGTCTTCTCTTCTACTAGTTTGCAGGTAGTACCGTCTGCTTCGTCAAGTATGAGTGGAATGGCATCTTCCACATGGTTCAGCACGTAAATCAGACCTCCTACCTCGGCTGTGATTTCATTGTATCCCTCTTCCAATTCGTACGTTTTGAAGTTATTGTATCCTCCGTTCAAGTCCTGGATGATGAGGGAGATTTTTCCTCCTTTGTATATTTTGCCCACTAAGACAGCCAGTTTTTCTCCACTTTTGGCATAGATGCCGGTGGGATTGTCGCGCAGGCTGTATTTCCCGGTTTTGTTTGCCGATGCCATTATCGACGGATGCTGGTAGGGGCGGTAGCCCGCTAGGCGGTAGGATGTATCGTAGTCTCCGTTCAACAATGCAAGTCCCAATTCTTTCAGGTATTCGTTCGGAATTTGCTTGATTTGTTTTTCCGTTACACCCGGTTTGAGTTGCGTACACATTGCGTCTGCAAATATTGAATAAGGATCGAACTTGTGCGTACTGGCTTCGAAGAATTCCATTTCCGCACAGCTTACCCTGTCTTCGTAGGCTTTGTTGATGACAAAACGTACCTTCTTTGCATGGGCTATGCCGTTGGATAGTTTCATGGTGAAGGGGGTATGTACTCCGTTACCTCTTTCATATTTGCCTACTTCTGTAAATTCATCCGGACGGTCGGAAGTCGATACTTCTACCGAGAATTTGTCGAATGAGCCCCATTTATTGCCTGAGTCTGTGCGAGGAGTATATACAATACTGTTTAGCGTGCTGCCTTCTTCCAGTTCATACGTGATGTAGAAGGGGTACGACACGGCTCCGAATTTAGAGTTGAAATAAGTTTTCTTGTTCCCGTCCCATGTCATGTTCAGTGTCAACGGATTTCCGTCCCCGTCCTTAGATGACGCCTCTTCGGATGTGGCTTCTCCTCCTACTATTTTGATTAGTTTATCGGCAGAGGTGGGAGCAGCACTCTGTGTTACGTTAATCTTACAATTACCTTGTGTGCCATAAGTGAGTGTAAGCGTTGTAGAGCGTTTTTGTTCCCGATATGAATATTCTGCCAGTAGGATAAGTTTGGAATTTTCGATAGTCGCAGTGAGCCATTCGTCTCCGTCGTCACTGAAAGAACACGATACTAATGAAAGATCTGTTTCTTTGTCGAGCGTGAAGCTGCGTTCTTCAGTACCTCCTTCGTAAGTGAAGTTGATTGCTTCTGTCGAGATATTGATCCAGTTGCCAGGCAAAGGAATTTCGGTATCCTTTTCGTTACTGCTGCATCCGGCGAGAGAGAAAGAATATAAGACGGATAGCAGGAACAGGACGGCAGAAGCAAAGCAATGTTTCTTATGTCTTTTTATATATTTCATAGTGATTCGTTGGATTTAGTCGTTTGTAGCCAATGAAAGCAAAGGGGAAACGTCCCCTTTGCTTCATTTTCTCAAAACAATCAATTTTACCATAACGGATTTTGTACGAAAAGTTTGCTCTTCTGTACTTCGTTGTAAGGTACCGGATACAGCAACATAGCGCGGTTCCATGCTCTGGTTTCGATATTCACCCGATTGTAGAACGAACCGGCACCTATACGGTTTGCCTTAGGCGACTGCATGTCCATACCTGTACGGAACAATTGCTGGTCGCGTTTGTTGTTGGCATCGTCTGCTGTCATCCAACGGCGTATGTCGAAATAACGCTGTCCTTCGCAGAATAACTCTACCTGGCGTTCTCTTTGTATTGCCCAGCGTTGTTTTTCCTGGTCGCCGATAATGTTCTTTTTACCTTCATTCGCAAGTTCTTGATATCCAGGAATACCGGCTCTTTTGCGAACCTTGTCAAGGTAAGTAATAATGTTCGGATCGCTTGGGTCAATCTCATTACAAACTTCGGCGTAATACAGATAGAAATCGGCAAGACGGAGTAAAATGGACGGACGAGACCATTGTTTTACCACGGCAGGTCTGTTCTTGCCTGAATCAGCCGAGCGGGTGTAATACTGCAAACTGCGATATTTGAATTTATAGAGCATATATCCGGTATATGCGTTTTCCGCTTTCGAGCGGTCGTTGCCCTCTCCTTTGGCAAATCCCACTGTATAGTTGGCTTTGTTTTGCGGCTGGACATGCCAGCTTTTGCCTTCGTAAGTGACTGCTGCATAGAAACGAGGCTCTCTGTTGTGATACATGTTGAAGATATCCTTGTCTGTGCGTTGGTCTTCGTTACATACGTTCTTCCAGTCGCCGAATCCATCCTCTTTGTATCCGCTGCCTTGGTCGTCTATTTCGAGCCCGTTGTTCATAAAGAAGGCATCTACACTTTCTTGGAATACTCCGATGTTTCCAAATGAGTTGCTTGAATACAAATCGCGGGGATTGGTACGCGGTTCCATATTTGTAGTGACACTGTAATAATGGTTGTACGGTCCTGCCCAAATGATTTCATCCGTATAATACTGGTAAAGTTCATAAACGGATAAGTTGGCATCACCTGTTTTTGATTCGTACAATGCATATCCTTTTTCTTCAGCGAACTTCAGGAAGTCTTCCAGCCTTTCTTTGGCAATTTTCCATTTGTCCGGGTCATAGTCGGGGAACAAACGTTCGCCGTCATGATTTGTCAGGCTCAGTGCTTCCGTATACTTTCCATTAAACAGAGGAGAAGCCGCATATACCCACAGTTTAGCTCTCAGTGCCAGTGCTGTAGCTTTTGTGGGTCGTACCATTTCTGCTAGATTATATTTGTCGTTGTTGTGGTCTGTGTGGTCTGTCGGAGTTGCGTTGAATGTTGTTTCGGGCAGATAACCGGAATTAATCACTTCTTCCAGTAGCTGATCGATATGGTTTACCAGTTTGTCTACCGGAGCACGTGCATAGTCTATCTGGTTTTGGTCCTCAGGATCGGCTATTTCCGTAACAATGGGCACCGGACCGTACAATTCGAACAAAGAGAAATAACTATATGCAATCAGGAACTTGGCTTCCACCTTCATTCTGTTCACATCTTCTTCTGAGAGATAATCAACGCCGCTACTTACATTCGGGTCACCCAATGGTTTGGCATTTTCCAGGAATATCATAGCTTGGCGAATGTAAATGTAGCATCTCCACCAGCGATGGAATGGTGCCGAGTTGGACGTAAACCCATTGGGTAATGCTGTATATGCAGCGCCTTGACGTGCAGTGATTTCACCGGCTAGTAAGTTCCAACCACCTGTGAAAGCACCAGTACTGGAGTTGACTCCCAATCCCATTTCAGAATAATCGGAGATGACATTGAAAGTATTCTTATGCCATCTTTCCATATAACCTTTGTTATTGAATACAGCTTCTTTGTCGATAACGTCTGCCAGTTCTTTTGACACATCCAGATAATCCGCACATGAAGAGAAGCTGCTTATTAAGCCACAGCCAATGAGTGAGTATAGTATATTTTTAATTTTCATAATTTTGTTTTTGATTTTAATTAAAATGCAACTTCAAGTCCCATAGTCCAAGTTCCGCAAATCGGATATTTGGAGCCTGACGAACTATTTCCTAATTCCGGATCCCACATCTTGATATGGTCCCATACGGCAAGATTGGTTCCCTGTATGTAAATTCTCAGGTTTGACATTTTAAGTTTTTGAATCAGTTTCTTGTCAAACTGATACCCTACCTCCACGTTCTTCAGACGCAGGAAGCTGGCATCACGATACCACCATGTGCTTGCTTCGTTGTTGTGGGTGAAGCGGTTGGCGTGTGTACGCGGATACATAACATTCTGATTGAAGGGGTCAGCTGCTGTCCATCGGTTCATTGCTTCAGCACGTGCTGACGAACTGTCGACTCCGTTATAGAACGGAATGAAGTTGGATGTCTTCGCCAATAGGTTGGTAGACGCTTTTGCTACTCCTTGGAAGAAGATGCCGGCAAAGAAACCTTTATAGTCAATATTCAGACCGAAACCGTAAACAATCTGAGGATTATTGGGATATAATCCGTTTTTGTAACTCATATCGTTGGCGTCGATTGAACCGTCATTGTTCATATCCTTGTATTTGATATCACCGGGAGCCACCTTAGCTGCAGGTTTGGGAAGACCTTCTTTTAGTGTGTAGGTATATCCGCCTTGTCCGTTTGAAGTGATGTAAAAATCGTTGGGCGTATACAATCTTTCAGCGACGTATACTTTCGGTTGGCCGATTGGATTGCCGGTATAGTACATGTAATCTTCTACTTGTTCGATTTCATCATACTCTGTGATTTTGTTTTTGGCGTATGTGAAATTACCTCTGGCAGACAGATTTAGTTTACCGATGCTCTGTTTCAGAATGATGCTTCCGTCAAATCCTTTATTGGATGTCTTACCGTAATTTTGGTAAGGGTTTTCACGATAACCCAATACGGTAGGGATAGTTTTGCGTTGTAGCAGGATTTGTTCGCGGGTGTTGGAAAAATAGTCCACGGAGATATCTACGCGACCTCGGAAAAGTCCTAAATCGATACCATAGTTTGACTTGTACTCTTTTTCCCAAGTTAATGAGGGAGCGGCAAATAAATCTTCAACGATACCGTTCTTGGAAGGGCCGTCTTTACCTCCACTTGTTCCTAAGGTCATGCCGTAATCATATCCTAAGTCACCAGTGTTCAACTGTTCGCGATAAGCGAAACGGTCACCACTAATTGCGTCATTACCCGTGACACCGTATGAAGCTCTCAGTTTTAGCTTACTGATGACGTTCTCGATATGGTTCTTCTGCATAAATTTCTCATGGCTGATATACCAGGCGCCACCGATGGCGGGAAAAATACCCCAACGATGTCCTGCAGAGAAGTTTTCACTGCCGGATGCACCAAAACTGGCTTCCAGCATATAACGACTGTCGTAGCCATAAGATGCACGGCCTACCAAATTCTGTTTTCTGTAAGGCAACGAGGTACCCATGTATTGTGTTTCTTTTTGGTTATAAAGAATCATACCGGTAAGGTCGTGCTTTTGGGCAAATGTGCGTTTATAATTTAATGAGCCTTCAATGTAGATTTTCTTTTTTCCACCAGTTCCGGTTACTGACATGTCACCGAGCTTGCTACCTTCATTGACTGTTACGAATTTCAGAGAGTTGTCTTCGTTGCGTCCGGTAGCAAAGACTGTACGTGCCGTTTTGGAACGTAATGATACAGAGTAAAAATCTGCATCAAAGCTGACGCTTCCTTTTATGGACAATCCTTTGGTAATGAAGTCGAGTTTCTGTTCTAAAGTTACTTTGCTCTGGAAGGCTGCATCCCATCTTTTTGAATATCCCGAATGGTTCAGCAAGTTGTACGGATTGTAACGGTTGGTCGCTGCTCCTTGCGGGTCGGCAAGCGAACCGTCAGAATAGTGCATTGGAACCAAATGGGTCGGGAATAGAGTGATGGCGCTGAAGATACCGTCGGAACTATAGTTCGGGTTATTCTTCTTTTTATACTGTCCGCTCATGTCTACGGACAGCTTGGTAGTGGGCGTGATGTCCATATCCACGTTAGAGCGAAGGTTATATCTTTGCAGACCGATGTTTGCGTCATATTCTTCGACCGTATTTGATTTGAATATACCATCTTCTGAATAATATGCTCCCGAAACAAAGAACCGTGTCTTTTCCGAACCACCTCTGAAGTTGATAGTATACCGTTGGTTGTGCGTATGTTTTGCCAATAAGTCTGTCCAGTCTACACTAGGATAAAGGTCACGGTCTGTTCCAGTACGGTATTTCTCAAGAATATCCTGTGAATAACTACCGTTATATTCATTAAGGAGACCGGGGTTTCCTGCCTCGTTCCATTCTCCTTCGTTGTAAAGAGATAAATAATTATATGCATCCAGCAACTCTGGCATACGAGTAGGAGTAACAACACTATATTGAGCGTTGAAACTTACCTTGGTTTTTTGGGCAACACCACGTTTAGAGGTGATCAATACGACACCATTGGCTCCTTCCGCTCCATACACAGCGGTAGCAGCAGCGTCTTTTAGAACAGAAAAAGATTCGATTTCATCCACGTCAATGTCATTCATATCGCGTGGCACCCCGTCCACCAACACTAACGGGTTTGTTCCTCCGGCATACGAACTTTGACCTCGAATCCAAAACGCTGCATCGTCATTGCCGGGTTCACCACTGCGTTGGATGGCAATGACACCTGCAATCTGTCCTGAAATAGAATTTACCAGACTTCGGGTTGGTATGGCAATATCTGCAGGCTTCAGTGAATTGACTGATGCTACAACACTTTCTTTTTTTTGTTGTCCGTAACCAACAACTACAACATCGTCCAGATTGATATTAGACTCTGCCAATGTAACATTCATGACATTTTCTTTTTTCACTTTCTGTTCTATGCTCTTGTAACCGATATATCGGAACTCCAGTGTTTCACCTTCTTTTGCCTGAATAGAATATTTACCGTCCATGTCAGTCAGTGCACCATTAATCGTTCCTTTTACTAATACTGTGGCTCCGATTATCGGTTCTCCCGTTTCATCTTTGACAATACCGGTAATATTTCTACTTTTTCCTTTTTTTACGATTTCTACTTCTTTGGGTGACAGGATAATCTGTTGTTTTTGGAAGCGGAATGAGATATTGGTCGGTTCAAACATTTTGCGTAATGCTAAACGGATTTCTTCATTCTGGGCAACCAGACTGACGTGTTGTTTGATATCCATTTCTGTCACGTCATATGAAAAGGTGTATTTGGAGGCTTTTTCTATTTGCTCCATTGCATCCTTTAACGGGATATTCTGAAAAGAAATACTAATCTTTTCCGTACCGCTTTGCGCTGATATTCCTAAGGCAAAGAGGGTAAAAAACGCGAATAAAAATATTTTTTTGAATTTCATAAACTGTTTAGATGTGTTAAATTTTAAGTGTTAATAATAAAAGATTTTGGTTAGCGTGGTTCTATCTCATAGGCATTGATTTTTATGGGTTAATATTATATGTTGTTTATTTTCTTTCATGGTTATTACCATCCGGCATGTTCATACTTGTTTTCGCGCAAGTCTGCATTTCGCTTTTTCTCACCGGTATAGTTCCATTTAATTTCATCGGTGTATTCTTTTCCATTGTGTGTCGTGACGGCTTTGATTATGTTTTCTCCCTGTCGCAATTTGACGTTGTCAAAAATGTAATGTACATTGGTATATCCATTGCGGACATTGGTGAGTTTCTCTCCATTTAGATATACTACCGGAGTGCCAATATTAGAATAGACTGTCACAGAAGTTTGCTTCCGTTCACGATCTGTATTCCGGCGCTGAGTCAGATATAATACAGGCTCTTCACTCCAGTTGGCTTTATACCAGTAATAAGAGTCTTTCTTGGTTTTCCGGTCAAAAGTTATCAATCCCTTCAAATTGCGGGCAGGTACGCCGCCCCGGCTCCACATCGGTACACCAAAATCAAACATATTCCAGAGATAAGAAGCAATGATATAAGGATGTTTCGAGATTACACTCCACTGATATTCATGAGTTTTGGTTTGAAATGTCTCCGGATAGAAAGGTTTGCCCCAGTTCAATGCATCACCAAGATATTCAGTTTGATGTTCCAGATTAGCATCCGCACCATATTCTGTCAGCATCAATTTCTGCCACGGATATTTCTCTTCCAACCCTTTTACCCATGGTTCAATATCTTGCAGTTTCTTTTCATACCATCCGAAATAACGGTTCATCCCCTGAATATCCGTATTTTGGTTCACTGCGTGCTCGGCATGTCCGTATCCGTTGACAGCTACTGTGTAACGATCCGGATCCTCCGTCTTGGCAAGATCATGAAGTGCTTGTGTCAGACCGGCTGTATATTCATGAGGTTGATAAACCTCATTATGCAATCCCCATACATAAATAGAGGGGTGATTGAAGCTTTGACGAATCAACTCACGGAGTTGAGACTGAGCATTTTCCGCTTCGTATCCCGTCACACGATTTACAAAAGGTATTTCTGCCCAAATTACCAGTCCCAATGAATCACAACAGGAATACAGGTAATCCGACTGCTGATAGTGGGCGAAGCGGACAGTTGTTGCTCCCACGTCCATGATTTGAGCCAAATCAAAGTCGTGTTCCTTATTAGTAAGGGCACTCCCCAGCCCCCACCAGTCTTGATGACGAGTTACACCATACATCGGATATTTCTCACCGTTCAGATAAAATCCCTTACCGGCTACAATCTCATATTTACGGACACCCAATGGTTGAACTACTTCGTCTATGACTTCTCTATCTGATATCAGACGTGAAACTACCTTATACAGATATGGATCTTTACGTCCTTGCCAAAGGTGAGGTTTACTCAATTTAAAGGTGGAAACATAGGTCTGTGTTCCCTGTGGAGTCAATACCAAGGGAAGACGATGTGAGGTTATTTTCTTACCCTCCTGCGTATAAAGGATATTTTCCAATACCAAATCAGCAGGTGTAAGGCTGCCATTATCCAATTTTACTTTTATAGTAATATCAGCAGACTGTTTTGATACATTCTTCTGAGTAATATAGACTCCAGGAGAAGCACAGTCGGTAACTGTAATGTTATTTTGTTCAGTAATAACAAGCCATACCGGACGATAAATACCGCCATACACCCCGAAAAGATTGTGATTTACCGGAATAACATCCGGTCGTGAGGTATTATCGGCTTTTACCATAATTTCGTTCTCAGTTCCAAGTTTCAAAGCTGATCCGATTTCAAAGGCAAAAGCACTGTACCCTCCTTTATGAGTTCCAACAAGCTTTCCGTTCACATATACTTCAGTGTTTGCGCCCACACCTTCAAACCGAAGAAATATACGCTTCCCTTTCAGCTCCTTTCCAAAAAACTGTTTTTTCTTATAATAACCTACCCCTTCGTAAAAAGAAGCTGCTTTAATCTGCATATCCTTGGCATTCCATGTATGAGGCAGGGTTACAGTATCCCATTTCCCATTCCATTGAGCGGATGCTTTTACCGGATCTTCTGAGAAAGGTCCACGTTTGAACAACCATCCTTCATTGAAAGAAGTCACTTCACGGGCAGTAAGAGAGAAAAACTGCCCGATTAGCACGAATAAAATGAATGTTAATTTGAACTTCATATTATAATCCTCTTTTGATTTATGTTAGAGCATCCCGGTAAATACTTTTTGTTCCTTTAGCTGCACGAATTTTAAGTTGAATAACATATGGTTCACCCGGATTCTTCTTGGGAACCGATACATTATACTCATTACGGGTTGTCTCGACTACTTGAATTTCTTTGCCAGTGCCTAATAAAGAAGCCTTTTCAACCGAGATGCCTTTCGGAGTCTTCACTGTCAGACGGCCACTATATGGCTGATTGAAGATTACCATATATACTTCGCCATTTTTACCGCGTGTGTAATATCCCCAGCCTTGCTTTTCAAATCCGGCATAATCACAGGCATAGACTGCTTCACCATAACGACTCATCCATTTGCCGATGGCCTTAGTCAACTCTTTTTCTTCCGGACGGAAGTCCCCATCTGCCTGCGGACCAAAATTCACAACCATATTTCCACCCATGGAGACGGCATGAACAATACGATCAATCACCTCTATCGGAGTTTTGACATAGCTCAATGACCAGTCTTTGTGGTAGCCCCATTGGTTTTCGGGAACAGTCATGCAGGCTTCCCAATCCCATTGCGTCACTTTGAGGTCTTTCGCCGGGTCAGGAAGACGACGTTCGTAACCTGACTCATAGTCTCCCATCAGACGACCGTTGCTGTCGAAATGGCGTTTTCCCTTGTCATCGGCACGCAAACGGCTGTTGATGGTAACGCCCGGAAGCATTTCTTTCAACATCTGTTCTGCATGAGCCGTCCACCAACCATTTTTCTTGATACTGGCATCCCATGTACCGTCAAACCAGAAATCCTTCACTGTCGGATAACGTGTGGCAAGTTCTTTCAACTGATTGTCTGTAAACTCTAAAAAGCGGCTGAAAGCAACACTGTCTTCTGTTGATTTGATGTTAGAACGATAATCCGGATGGCTCCAGTCCATTACTGAAAAATAGAAGTGTACATCAATGCCTTCATCATTGTAGGCTTTCACCATTTCACCCAATACATCTTTTTTATAGGGAGTATTTACTACCGTATATTTAGTATATTTACTCGGCCACAGACAGAAGCCTTCATGATGTTTCGTCGTAATCTTTACATACTTGGCTCCCATTTCCTTCGCCATTTTCGCCCATTTCTTTGCGTCAAACCTGGTCGGGTTCCATTGATCCATCAGTTTCATCCATTCATCAGAAGGTACTTTTGCCCAACTTTTCAACCATTCGGCTGCCCCGCCATATACTTTCCCGTTCCATTCGCCGCCGGGAATCGCATACAATCCCCAATGAATAAAAGCTCCCAAACGGTTATCGCGAAATTTCTGCATAGCAGGATCTTGCCGTTTACCTTCATTTGTAGCTCCATATTTTAAAGGTATCTCTGTTTTTGCTTCCTGGGCGGAAGATAAAAAGGAGATGGCAGTAGCTAATGCAAATAATGTAATAATTCTTTTTGTGCCTTTCATTTTTTTTCAGTTTTAATTAATTGTCGATATAATGAAGTAGTGCAAACTTATGGCTAATAGAGTAATATAAGGTGACTTCTGTGTTATGAAAATGGAGTTTTAGTTTTTATGGAAAATAGGGGCATAATTTTTGGACGATATATGCATATATTCTTCTCTTTTTACCGAACGTTTTCCCGCCATCTGGTTAACAGTTGCTTTTTAAGAAATTCTTCTTTTTGTGCTGATAATATACACAATTCGTCCATAATATATATCTGTATTTTCCATAATATTGTAGATGTCTTTTTAAAGGGGGATTTGGTCCTACTCTGCATAAAAACACTTCCTACTTTTACCGGAGATTTTTAATATTCAATTTAGTGTAACTTATCAACCATGAGAAAACAGACAAAAATGAGCCAGCGATGCATATTCGGATGCATGATGCTTGCGATATCTCATCTGTCTCCGATGCATGCTTTCCCGGTGCAGGAGAAAGCAAGTGTGCCTGAGTGTGCGGTTTCGTCCGGACAGTTCGTTACTAGTGCGAGAAAAATAAACTCCACCACCATCGAAGTGTTATTCTCCGGTAACCGGCGAATGACATTGGACTTCTACGGTGCAAACATCTTCCGTGTATTTCAAGACAACTCCGGAAGAATAATCAGAGAGCCTCAAGCCAAACCAGAAGCGCAGATATTGGTGGACAATCCTCGAAAGGCGCTTTCCCGACTGGAGTTGGAAGAAAATGACGATTTCGTCTTTCTGACTACTGAAAAGATAAAAGTCCGGTTGGATAAAAAGACCTCATTACTCAAAGTAACTAACCTGGCGACTAACACCGTTGTGGTGGAAGAACTGGAAGCACCTCTTTTTGAGAAAGGAAAAGTGACCTTGACCTTGAAAGAAAACCCGCAAGAATACTTTTACGGCGGAGGTGTCCAGAACGGACGTTTTTCCCATAAGGGCAAAATCATCTCCATCGAAAACCAGAATAGCTGGACAGACGGGGGAGTGGCTTCACCCACACCTTACTACTGGTCTACAAATGGATACGGCGTGATGTGGTACACTTTCAAGAAAGGAAAATACGACTTCGGAGCGTCCGAACAGGGAAAGGTTAAGTTGTATCACGAATCGGATTATCTGGACGTATTCTATATGATTAATGACGGAGCGGTAGCCTTGTTGAATGACTTCTACCAACTGACTGGAAACCCTGTCCTGTTGCCTAAATTCGGCTTCTATCAGGGACACCTCAATGCTTATAATCGCGACTATTGGGTAGAAAACGAGAAAGGCATCCTGTTTGAGGACGGTAAGCGGTATAAAGAAAGCCAGAAAGATAACGGCGGAATCAAAGAATCGCTGAACGGAGAAAAGAACAACTACCAATTTTCCGCACGTGCGGTAATCGACCGCTATAAGAAACATGACATGCCATTGGGCTGGCTGCTCCCGAACGATGGCTATGGAGCCGGATACGGACAGACGGAAACATTGGACGGCAACATACAAAATCTGAAAAGTCTGGGGGATTATGCCCGTCAGAACGGAGTGGAAATCGGCTTGTGGACACAGTCGGATCTGCATCCGAAGGAAGGAGTGAGCGCATTGTTGCAAAGGGATATTGTGAAAGAAGTGAGGGATGCCGGAGTGCGTGTGCTGAAAACTGACGTTGCCTGGGTAGGGGCAGGTTATTCTTTCGGATTGAACGGAGTGGCTGACGTCGGGCATATCATGCCTTACTACGGAAGTGATGCCCGGCCGTTTATCATCTCCCTCGACGGCTGGGCGGGAACGCAGCGTTACGCCGGAATCTGGTCGGGCGACCAGACGGGGGGCGTATGGGAGTATATCCGTTTCCATATCCCGACTTATATCGGTTCGGGATTGTCCGGACAGCCGAACATCACTTCCGACATGGACGGTATATTCGGTGGAAAGAATCTGATAGTGAATACCCGTGATTTCCAGTGGAAAACCTTTACTCCTATGGAACTGAACATGGACGGTTGGGGCTCCAATGAAAAATACCCGCATGCTTTGGGAGAACCGGCTACATCTATCAACCGCTGGTATCTGAAGCTGAAATCCGAACTGATGCCTTATGCCTATAGTATCGCCAAAGAAGCCGTAGACGGCATGCCGATGATAAGGGCCATGTTCCTGGAATATCCGAATGCCTATACTCAAGGCACGGCTACGCAATATCAATATCTCTACGGCCCTTATTTCCTGATTGCTCCTATCTATCAGGCAACTAAAGCGGATGAGAAAGGAAATGATATCCGCGACGGCATTTATCTGCCTGAAGGCACATGGATTGATTATTTCACAGGAGAAAAATATGAAGGGAACTGCATACTCAATAACTTTGCGTCTCCTCTCTGGAAACTTCCCGTATTCGTGAAGAACGGAGCGATTATTCCACTGACAAATCCTAATAACAATACAAGTGAAATCAATAAGGGAATCCGTATCTATGAGCTTTACCCGTATGGCAGGAGCACCTTTACCGAGTATGACGACGACGGAGTGTCCGAAGCATATAAACGGGGCAAAGGAGTGACAACAGACATCGAATCCGAAGTTGACGGCAAGAATAATGTCACTGTTACCATTTACCCGACAAAAGGGGGCTTTGCAGGTTTCGTGAAAGAAAAGGCTACAGAGTTCAGAATCAATGTCACCGCCCTGCCGAAGAAAGTAACGGCACAACTGGGAAAGAAAAAAGTGAAACTGACAAAAGCTGCTTCGAAAGATGAATTTGAAAAAGGGGAAAATGTATTCTTCTATGATGAGGCTCCCAACCTGAACCGGTTTGCCACTAAAGGAAGTGAGTTTGAAAAGGTAGTTATTGCCAAGAACCCGCAACTTCTGGTGAAGTTGGCTGCCACCGATATTACGGCAAACGCGACGACATTGCGCATTGAAGGATTCCGCTTTGCTCCCGAAGACCGTCACCGGAGCACTTCCGGAACTCTGACCGCTCCCATTGCCTGGATTACTGCCGCCAACACGGAAGCCTATACGCTGAAACCGACATGGGACAAAGTAGCCAACGCCGATTTCTATGAGATTGATTTCATGGATATGCGGTATACTACGATAAAGGATACGGAACTGCTGTTTGAAGACCTGACGCCCGAAACATCCTATTCATTCAAGATACGTGCTGTCAACAAGGACGGAGCTTCCGGTTGGGCTGAGTTCGGTGCTACCACCAAATCCGATCCGCTTGAATTTGCCATCCGTGGTATCAAAGGCGAATGTACGGCCGCTTCGCAAGGAAGAGTGGGCGTGAAACGCTTGTTCGACTTTGTAGAGTCGGGTGATATCTGGCATACGAAATACGGAGCAAAAGCCGTTCCGTTCGAACTGGTTATGGACTTGGTGACTGTCAACCAACTGGATAAGTTCCACTACCTGCCACGCACCAACGCCGGCAACGGAACATTGCTGAAAGGAACCGTTTCTTATAGCATGAACAAAGAGCAGTGGACAGAAGCCGGAACATTTGAATGGCAGCGTAACGATGATGTGAAGATATTCAATTTCACCGGTCGTCCTACTGCCCGCTATATCAAACTATCCGTTACGGAAGCTGTCGGCAACTACGGCTCCGGCAAAGAAATCTACGTGTTCAAAGTGCCCGGAACGGAAAGCTATCTGCAGGGAGACATCAACGTCGACGGTAAGATTGACGGCAACGACCTGACGTCTTATACCAACTATACAGGGTTGAGAAAGGGCGACTCCGACTTTGAAGGATACATCAGCAATGGTGATATCAACAAGAACGGGCTGATTGACGCTTATGATATCTCGGTGGTTGCCACACAGCTTGAAGGCGGCGCTGATAACCGTGGCACGGATAAAGTGGACGGTACGATTGAAATCAGCACTCCGAAACAAGCATATGACAAAGATGAAATCATTGAAATCCAGGTAAAAGGCATTGACCTGCGTGCAGTCAACGCGTTCAGCTTTGCTTTACCTTACAGTCAGCAGGATTATGAGTTTGTCGGGGTGGAATTGCAGCATATGAATGCAATGGAGAATCTGACTTACGACCGTCTCCATACCGATGGCTCGAAAGCCCTGTATCCTACTTTTGTCAACATAGGAAACAAGAAGACTCTTGAAGGAACCGTTGACTTATGTCTCCTGAAGTTCAAGGCGAAACGTAAAGTGAAATTCGGGCTGAAGATTATTGACGGCTTATTAGTGGATAAGAAATTGAATACTCATAAATCAGGTATTCGGTAACTGGGTTAGTTAGGATAGTTGTTCGGAAAGCTGCTTTTTTCTTTCTTTGTGGAAGATAAGAGCAGCTTAAACGGACAATACGACTCTATTTTAATCCATAATCCTCGTTATCTTTGCTTTGAATAAAATTATAGTATTATGAAGAAATTACTCTTAACCCTTGCCCTATGCATGGGCTATTTGTGTACTACAGTTGCGCAGACATTTATTAAAACCGAAGTGAAGCAGTCGATGCGGCGGGTGGCCGACTGGCAGATTGCTCATTACAACAAAGCTGTTTATGGCGACCTCAACTGGGTGAATGCCACTTTCTATCTGGGGCTTGTCCACTGGGCTGCGATAGCCGAGCAGACGGACAAGGACGATTCCTATTATAAATGGCTGTTACGTCTGGGAAACCGGAATTACTGGCAGGTAGACCAGCGGATGTATCATGCGGATGATATCTGTATTTCGCAGATGTATCTGTATATGTACGAAAAGTACAAGAAGAAAAACATGCTCATCCCGACACAGGCGCGTGCCGGATGGGTGATTGACAACCCGCCTTCCGGCTCGTTCAAATTGAACTATGGCGATGCAAGCACATTGGAACATTGGACCTGGTGTGACGCACTGTTCATGGCTCCGCCTGTCTACATGAAACTCTACAATATCACAGGCGACAAGAAGTTCATCCGTTTCATGGACAAGGAATACAAAGCCACTTATGACTTCCTGTTCGACAAGGAAGAAAATCTTTTCTACCGTGACCACCGTTATTTTACAATGAAAGAAGCCAATGGCGCAAAAGTGTTCTGGGGACGCGGTAACGGCTGGGTGCTCGGCGGACTTGTAGAGATGCTGCGTGAACTTCCTGCCAAAAGCAAATACCGTCCGTTCTATCAGGATTTGTTCCTGAAGTTATGCCGTCGCATTGCTCCTCTCCAGAATAAGGACGGTTTTTGGCATGCAAGCCTGCTCGACCCTGCTTCCTATCCGTCGCCCGAGACGAGTTGCAGCGGTTTCTTCGTGTATGCGCTGGCTTATGGAATCAACGAAGGGCTTCTGCCGAAGGAAGAATTTCTGCCTGCGGTGGAGAAAGGATGGCAGGCCTTGGTATCGGCTGTGAGGGAAGACGGCAAACTGGGATACGTGCAGCCTATCGGTGCCGACCCCAAAAAGGTGACTCCCGATATGACCGAAGTATACGGCCCGGGTGCTTTCCTGCTGGCAGGGACGGAAGTTTACCGTATGGCACAGGATACCCCGAGACAAAATACGAATATCTCTCAAAGCCGTATCCGTGAAATCGCCGCTATGCTGCCCGATAAACCGGAAGGAATGGGTGTTTCCTACAAAGACCGTACTTTCTGGAACAAAGTAAAGGAGAGCGGCAAAGCAGAGAAACTGTTGACAGAAGAAGCTCCCGCATTATTGAAAAAGGGTATGCCGCTTTTTGTCGATTCATTGTATCTGCATCTGAACAAGACGAATATCCGCCTGCCGGGTGAAAACATGATGAATGCGCGTTATCATTATCTCTTCCGGCTGACGTTGGCCGAATGCCTTGAAAACAAAAGACGATATATCCCCGCCATTGAGAAAGCTCTGATTGCTCTCTGCAATCAGAACTCGTGGTCGATTCCCGCCCACGACCGCAATCTGAAGAATTATCACGGTACGGACTATTATGTCGACCTGGTAGTTGCTACGGCCGGAAACGGAATCGCGCAGTGTGTAGCCATGCTCGACGACCGTTTGTCGCCGGAAGTAAAGGCTCGTGTGCAGTGCGCTTTCCGTGAGAAAGTATTTCGTCCCGTATACCGTTGCCTGGAAGAGACCAAACCTTTCTGGTGGTTCACGGTTACAAATAACTGGAACTCGGTTTGTCTGGCAGGCGTTACGGGGGCTGCTCTCACTTTGCTGGCGGATAAGGAAGAACGTGCTTATTTCGTAGCCGCAGCCGAGAAATATAACGTGTACGGTATGAAAGGGTATGCCGACGACGGTTATTGCAGCGAAGGCGTCGGTTATTACAATTACGGTTTCCGTGCCTACATCCTGCTGCGTGAGGAAGTATGCCGTGCCACACAAGGCAAGATAGACTTCTTCCGTGACCCTAAATTTGTGCGTATCGCCCGATATGGTAAGAAGATACAGATGAATGAGGGTGTATGTCCGGCTTATTCCGATTGCCGTATCGGTCTGTCGACAGATAAATTCATTACGGATTATTGTGACCGTGCGCTTGGCGTTACTTCACCGGCAGAAAAGTACATTCTTCCGGCAGGAAATAACTTCTCTCTGTATCTCATAGAACTGTTTCCCCGGCAAGTATGGAAGATGGAAATGACGGATGCTGTCCGTCAGGCGTTAGAGGAAGACTCTGACTCTCTGCGTGCTTACTACGAGAAAGCGGGGATCCTCGTTGCGCGTCCTGCCGCGGGCAGTCCGTGTCTGCTGGCTGTCTCGGCCAAAGGCGGTAATAATGCCGAAAACCATAACCATAATGATGTCGGTTCTTATGCCGTCGCTTTGGGAAAGAGTACGATGGTTGGCGACCAGGGCGGCCCTTTCTCTTATCCCGGTGATTATTTCAGCGCGGAAGCTCCCGCGAAATATAAGATCAAAGGTTCCTACGGCCATCCAGTTCCGGTGGTAGACGGGAAAACGCAATCTGCCGGTTCTGCAGCGAAAGCCATTGTGCTCAGGAAAGAATTTACAGAAGAAAAAGACTTGTTCAGTATTGACTATACATCAGCTTATTCTACCCCCAATCTGGATAAGTTGATCCGTACTTTCGTCTATGACCGCCAGGGTGAAGGCAGTTTCACTGTCAGTGACGAATTTACAGCCGATACACCCATCCGGTTCGAAACAGCCATAACAACACAAGCCGACTGGAAAATTATTGATGACACACATCTTTTGCTCACTACCGGCACCGAACAGATGATTGTCAATATCGAAGCATCCGGCAAAGTCGCATTTACTTCTGAAACCATCGAAGTGAATGCTCCGGCTTATACCCGCATCGGGATTGCGCTGAAGGAGCAGTCGGAGAAAGGATATATCCGGCTGAAGATGCAGGCGAAACAATTGTAACAATGAAGATACTGTGAAAAACACTATTTATATTTTATGATTCCGTAGGGGGATCTCTTTCAAAGATGCTGTTGGCGCGATGTAAATATCATAAAATAAGAAGTCGTGATGACGGGACAGCCCTCATCGTCCTCTATGCGAAAAAAGCAAAATCATTTCTCATATTCTCATAGAGAATGATATTTGATTGATAATTAGAGATATAGGCTATGAGAATTAAAATGTTTACATGCATTTCTCATAGTTTATACCTCTAAAATGCCTTCAAAGAAGGTATTTCTCATGCTTTATTTTGCATTTCTCATGCTGTATATTATGCTTGTCCTTGTTTCAGCATACTAATATGTATAGGATAATATAACCGTAGTTTGTGTGTTGAGTCGGTAGACAACATATCTTTTACAATAGACATTGTTGTGTTTTCCTGCCTTCATACGTATTATTCCACTCCAGTGGACAGACCATTTCACTCCAGTGGACAGACCGTTTCACTCGAGTGCACGAATCTGTTCACTGGAGTGAAACGATAGAGATGTCTTATTGAAAGTCTATTGATTGCAATAACATAATCTTTGGTTATCAGTTGGTTATGATGAAGATGAGCGGTAGTTTTGCTACAGTTCATTAAGTGTTGATGATTAGACTATAAGAATACTATTTTTGATGTATGAGAAATGCCGGTAATGGTATGAGAAATGCATTGTTTTAAGCGTGTTTTCTTGATAAAACAATGAGAAATACATGTAAAAGAAAAGTACAGACGTTATTTGCCATTGTCCATCAAATATAAAAAAATAAAAATGTCTATCATAATTTTTGGATATTGTTTTTTAATTCGTTATATTTCCAGACATAAAACACGATTTTTTAATCATTAAATCATATGTAGTTATGAATAAAACACGATTCCTTCTTTCGTATTTCTTGTTGTTGGGCATCTTCGCCCATGCACAGACGTCTTATGTGAAAGGCATAGTGACAGATGCCAAGAAAGCCCCCATTGAGTATGCAAACATCGTATTGTATGATGCAGCGGACAGCACAAGAATCATAAAAGCTACCACGACCGATGTGAAAGGCCGGTTCGAATTGCTGAGGATAGCTCATGGCAGCTACCGGTTGCAGGCATCCTGCGTGGGTTATGTAGCAGGTAATGTTCGTATTGATAATTTCCAGGAAGATATAAAGGATTTGTCTTTAGTGATGCAGGAACAAACTGTAGCCTTGGGTGAAGCTACGGTGACGGCGCAGCGTGTTGTGATGGAGTTCGACCGGCAAATCATCTATCCGGGCAAGCAAGAAAAAGAGACCTCTATAGATGGAGTAGATCTTGTAGATAAACTCCGTCTGGATGGAATCGTGGTCGGAAAATTGGAAGGAACCATTAGTAGTGTGTTGGGTGGTGGTGTAAAATTGCGCATTAATGGTGGTCCTGCCAGTTTGAACGATTTGAAGCAGATAGACCCGAAGATGGTTCGGCGTGTGGAGTATCACGATATGCCTTCCATGCGCTATGGGAAGGTAGATGCCGTTATCGACCTGTATGTAAAGCAACGGGAGTTTGGCGGTTCGGGCAGATTTGATGTTTCGCATTCTGCGAAAACTCCTGCAGGCAATGGACTTGCCAACCTGAAACTGTATCATAAAAAGTCAGAGTTCTCTTTTTGGGGAAATGGGAATTATAGTCGTTACAGTGGAGGACATAGCAAGCAGACTGTTACTTATAATTTTGAAGATGGTTCAACCCTTACCCGTAATGAAGATTTCTATAGCATGGGACATAGTCATGAAGATTCTTATAGTGGTGGTATAGGGTATAGTTATCTTAATCCGGATGATGTGTTGTTTACCGCCAAACTTTCTTTTTCCGGTTCACCTTGTGAAAGCATACATGAGGGTGCGGTCCGTATGGATGGACAACCGGATACAAAAATTCAAGATGAAGAGAATCGTTTGAGAAAAACTTCCCGGTTTGGATTGTATTTCCAAAAAAACCTGAAGAAGAAACAGTTTGTAGCTTTCGAGGTTTCCGGTTCGTATTTGCATACCAATTCATATTATACCTACCATGAACAACAGGAAGATGCAATATTGGCAAATATTCTTTCTGATGTAAGCGGTGATACCTATTCGCTGGTGGCAGAAGGAGTGTATGAGAAACGCTTTAAGACAAACAAACTGAGTGTTGGTCTGAATCATCGCCTGAGCTATGCCGATAATGATTATGAGGGAACCACCGTTTATAAGAATAAATTCAACACTTATAAAACTTATGGATATGTTGAATGGATGGGAGGCTTTAAGCAACTGAATTACTCATTAGCAGCAAGGGGTGTGTCTGACCGGATTATTCAGAGAGGTGCAAAGACACAAAGCAAGTATTCATGGATAACTTGGCGATTGGGTTATCGTTTCAATAAAAAACTTCAGTTGCGTTATTTGGGCGAAACGTATGTGAGCATTCCTTCTTTAAGTACATTGAATAATGTAGAGCAGGCAATCAATGCCTATCAGATTCGCAGAGGAAATTCGAATCTGAAAAATACGACAGCTTATACCAATACACTTATATTGAATCATAAATGCAGTAACGATTTTTGGTATGTACTGAATGTGAATGATGTCTATACGGTTCATCCACAAATTGCAACGACTTTCCGAGAAAACGGAAAATTTGTGACTCAAGAACAGAATGGTAGAAATTATCATCAATTGCACATTACAGGAAATGTCAATTGGTATCTTTTCAATCAACAATTGCGTTTGTTTGGTCGGCTTGGTTATAAGACAGTATGCGAAAGAGGTTATTCTTTCTCCAACTCTTACGACACTTGGTATGGTGAAGCCGGAGGTGAATGGACATGGCGTAAGAAGACCGTGTTTACTATAGGAGCCGGTAAAAAAGCAAAATCCTATAATTATGGAAACATATATGATGAAAATTGGAACATCTTAACGGGTGTGGGGTATTTTTGGAAGAATTGGCGTTTTATGGGTCATGTGAAATGTCGTTTAGGTGATCCGTATAACTATCGGGAGAGGAGTATGAATCCATATGTGGTAAGTGATTCACGTCGTTATAATCCGGATTCAGAAACTCAGGTTGAATTTCGAGTTGCGAAGACATTTAAATTCGGGCGTCAACGGAAGAGTGTCAATCAGCGTATTGAGAATAGTGGAGGGGAGAGTGCGGTATTTTGATAATGGAGGATGTCATTCGTCAGACTCAGAGTTTCGCTGGCTGGGAGGAAGATGTTGAGGGATACTGTTCTTTATAATTAACAAAATAATAATAAAAGCGTAGGATGAAATGAGTTTTGGCTGTTTTTAGAGAAATAACAGTTACCGAGAGTAGAACCATGATTTTAAATCATTAAAGTAACAACTAATGAAAAATCTTAAAAAAATTAATTTTGCTGAGATTAGTGATAAACAAGCTCTTAGCATAGACCAGCTTTCTAAGATTATCGGTGGTGGTGTGGATGATGCTTGTAAAAGTAATATCTGTGCACAAAATGTGGATGCAAATACAAAGTATTGTGAAGGAAGCGCTGTTTGTACACATGCGGTTACTACATGTGTGAAAAACTCTGAGACTGATAATAATGAGCAAGGTGGTGATAGTGGTAATGAAAATGACAAACCGACTTGTGCATTGGCAGTTTGTATTATAAATGCATAGTTAGGCCTTTGGATATCTGGGTCAATCATTTGTTGACTCAGATATTTTAGAAATAATTTGATTTTTCCTTTTTATTATAGTGTGTACACATGGAAACAAAATATATCCTCAATCATTTCTACAAACTGAGACATGACGTAAAAAGAACCTATCTATTATCTTCTAATGGAGTAGATAAGAAGCATGCTGACAGTGTACAATGCGAATGGATGTCGCGCATCCATCCCGTTATAGCTATGGCTCTGACTTTATTTGACGAACCGCAGACTTTAAGCGAATTGAAAGAAGTGTTTTCCTCTTTCTTCAATATGCCGGAGAATGAAGCGGAAGATTTTATAAAACTATTCTTGGATAATGCCGAAACATTTACGATTGATTATGACGGTGTATCCAATTACTTACCGAAGAATATAGTCATTGATGTTGCGGAACAATTTGCTCCTCCTGTTCATTATTCGCCCGAACAGTTTGCTTATAAAGAATTGGATTTTAAGCGCGAGCGTCCTTATCTTGCTCCTTTTACGTTAGTGTTCATGGTCAACAACATTTGTGCGACAGATTGTGTCTATTGTTATGCCAATAAATCGGTGAAAGCTACTCCGATAGCATTCGAAAGAGTGAAAACACTCATAGAAGAGGCGCATGAGTTGAATGTGACCAAATTTGATATTGTGGGCGGAGAAGTCCTCCTGTATAAACAGTGGAAGGAATTGTTCCAACTGCTCAAGGAGAATGGCTTTGGCGGCACGCTGGTTTCAACCAAAGTGCCGATAGACGAAGAGACGGTCATTGCATTGAAAGAGTTGGGGCTGAGAGTTCAGATTTCGTTGGATGCAATTGATTCCGGCAGGTTGCAACAAATACTGAATGTAGGACCTATGTATGCCGAAAGGATTCAACGTAGCATAGAATTGTTGGAAAAGCATCAGGTCACCTTCCAGATAGCAACCGTGCTGACGAAGCACAATAATTGTGTGGAAGATTTGAACGCCATTTATGAGTTTTTGTTCCGATTCAAGAAACTACGGCGATGGGAGATACGAATCGCGTTCAAATCGCTCTACAGCAGGGGAGACTTTGACAGATTCAAGCTGTCGCGCGAAGATGTGGAGCAGGTGGATACCTGGGTGAAAGAGGTTCGGCAAAAGACAAAGATGTATATCCAATGGTCGCCAAGTACTGAAAATAAATATTTCAAGGGCGAGAAGGGCAGCCGGAGTTTCCAAGGCTCACGCTGTTCTGCCAATTATTCCAATCTGTTTATTTTGCCAGACGGTAAAGTCAGCATCTGTGAACAGTTATATTGGAATCCCCGCTTCATTATTGGTGACTTGACAAAGCAAAGCATAAAAGAGATTTGGAACTCTCCGGAAGCATTGAGACTTGCTTTTCCCCGAAGAGAAGATTTTAGAGAAAGCAGCGTGTGCAAGACGTGTGGGTTATTTGACGAATGCATGGATTTTCCCAACAGATGTATAGCCGATGTTTTGAAAGGATATGGCATGGACAACTGGGATTATCCTGACCCAAGATGCTGCAAGGCTCCTCAGTTTATTCATAATCTGTTGAGTGAATAGCAATAAATCTATATAAATCTTCTAATACACTTATAAATATGAATCCTCGCCTTACGATTATTATTCCTTTTCTGAATGAGAAGGAGGAAGTGGCCAATACTGTTCGGAGCATTCGTGAATATTCGAATAGCGACGAGGTTGTTATTCTTCTGATAAATGACGCTTCGGATGATGGCTATGACTATCAGCAAGTAGCCGAAACGTATCAAACCGAGTATATTCTGAATCCGGTCAGGTTGGGAGTGGCGGCTTCGAGGGATATGGGGGTGGCGCGGTCGCACACTCCGTATGTGATGCTACTGGATGCCCACATGAGGTTTTATGACGATAAGTGGGTGGGGAGAATTATAAATGAGTTGGAAAAAGACGAAAAGGTTTTGCTTTGTTGCCAAACTAAAGGATTGCAAATGGTTGATGACAAGCCGGTAGAGATAAACGGTCGTCCTCTTTCTTATGGCGCATGTGTCAATTTCTATACAGGAAGGTTGCTTTTCGAATGTGAGTGGATATTTCATGAGAATGAAGAAGAGAGGACTTTGCAGACGGTACAGGTTCCTTGTGTGCTGGGCGCTACGTACTGTTGTTCAAAAAGATACTGGCAGTATTTGAGAGGAGTGGAAGGGCTGACGTGTTATGGGAATGATGAACCGTATATCAGTATGAAAGTTTACCTGGAGGGAGGCTGTTGCAGGTTGCTGAAAGACGTCGCTGTCGGTCATATTTACAGGTCGGTTCCACCTTATAAGATAGAAGACTTTACCAGAATTTATAATCGCTTGCTGCTTTCGGAATTATTGTTGCCCAATGATTATAAAGCAAGGATATTCTCGCAGACAATCAGCTATTATTATTGCTACAACTATCAGGATGCCTTGTTTTTGCTTTATAAGAACAGGCGTGAGATAAGTGATTTGAAACAATACTATAAAGGAATATTCAAGCATGATTTTACTTATTATGAAAGTATAAACAGCCAAGGACATAATTTCATCAATATTGTGGAAAATCGGGAGGTACTTTTGAAAGAAATAGCTCACCATGTCATTTTGAATACAAACCTAACTTCCGGTATTGGGCTTTTAAATGGAAAAATGGGAATTGTTTTGTTTTTATTTCATTATGGTCGGCATACAGAAAACGATGTTTATGTTCAGTTGGCGGAGAAGATACTGGATGACGTTATTGATAATATAAATATCAATACGCCTTTGTCTTTTCACAACGGAGTAATGGGAATAGGCTGGGCTGTAGAATATTTGCACCAGAAAGGGTTTATCGGTGGAGATACGAACGATATACTTGAAGCTGTGGATAAGAAAGTAATGGAATTGTTCTCTTTGGCAACGGAGGATTTAAACTTAGACAAAGGTCTTGGAGGAATTGTACACTATGTCTTAGCACGCCTTTATACGATTGAAAGGGAAAGAAAGGAGAATTCTTTTGCTTCCGATTTTTTATGTTCTTTATATGAAAAGGTGAAAGGAGTTTTGGACAACAAAACAAGAAATAGCGACAGCCTGGCTGTATTTATCAGGTTCGTAACGTATTTTGAAAAACTGGTTCCGATACAGGCTCCTTCCATTTATGATATTGTCTATTTAAGATTTCCGTTAGGAGATTATCAGCCGGAAAAATATGTCTCGGGGTTGGATGGAAATTCTGGAGCGGGACTTAAATTGATATTTGAAACGCTGAAGTCGACACTTCCTTTCAGCAATTCTAAAGTTGAATATATTTAACCCGATATTAATATGTTAGTTCTTTTTTATCAGAAAATTCGTCGTACAGCCTTTGCCCTCTATGACCAATTGCGGATGGATGATATTTTGTAAATTCTGCCTTCTGATATACAAATCACTTTTGATCGGGATAAAATGTCCATTGCAGATGTGATTGTATTATTCAATCTGCCTTTTTTGCTTCAGTCAATGGATGGAAATCTGGAAAAGCAACCGGGGCAGATATGGGTGGCGTGGAGTTATGAAAGTGAGGTAAATTACCCGTGGATGCTGTCAGGCGAATTGAAACTTTTGTTTGACTTTTGGATGACGTATCATTTGGATGCGGATATTGTATTGCCCTATTATGATTATACTTTTAAAGAGAAACTGTTGACCCCGCCTGTGGAGAAATCGAAGGGCGTTTATTCATCCTTTTATTAGAATAGCGATGTTGTCAAAAGAGAAAATGCATAAAGTATTATGATGTGTGAGACAATAGTCGTATTGATTAATTGAATTGTTAAAGTCATATGGAAAATGCGGTAAACATATTATGCGAAACCGATCGTGAGTTTTTGAGCCCGTCTTATCTCCCTTTGTATGAAAAAGCACTGAAAAGAATGCAACGTTATGGATGCATCCTCGAACGTCTCATCTCTCCCGAAGGTTATTTCCCTGTCATAGGACGTTCGGCTACTTATCGCACGGCTGTATTTCAACCATTGGCAATGTTGGCCTTAAACGAAGAACTTCCGCAATCATTGTCCTGTGGACAAGTACGTACGGCACTTACTGCTGTATTCCGAAAGATGTTTGAGGGAGAGCAGAACTTTACTTCCGATGGGTATTTGGCATTGGATGTAAATGGCTATCAGCCACATGCCGTTGACTATTATACAAATACGGGTAGCTTTTATATGGCCAGTCTTGGTTTCCTGCCGTTAGGGCTTCCTGCTTCTCATTCGTTTTGGACATCTCAGGCAGAGCCATGGACTTCACAGAAAGTATGGTCGGGAGCAGATGTCGGAGTTGACCGAAAATTTATTTAACAGTTTAAAAATAGAATTCTGATGGAAAATGCAATAATTCCTAGTGAAACTTCGTTGGTATCGGTCGTTATTCCCTGCTATAATTCAGTTGGGCTTCGAAAAACGCTTGAAAGTGTATGCAAACAGACTCATACATGTTGGGAAGCAATCTGTGTGGATGACGGTTCGGATATGGAACTTCTCCCAATAATTGAGGCGCTAGGTGATTCTCGTATATTTTATTACCGTCTGACGGAACATACCAATGCCAATGTGGCTCGCAATTACGGTATCCTTCACAGCCGGGGAGCATATGTTGCCATGCTTGATTCGGATGACGAATGGTTGGAGAACCATTTGGAGGATTCTCTTCGTATTCTGTCGGAGGGACACACCGACTGTGTGTATAGCAGCTTGATTCTTAGAGGAAAAACAGATTCTGTGTTTACCACCCGTGCGGTAAATGATAGTGAAACAATGATTGATTTTCTGCTATCCACAGGATATGGAGCGCAGACTTCTACGCTTGTAATGACTGCTTCGAGTGCAAAAGAGATTCTTTGGGATGAGAAACTTCACCGGCATCAGGATTACGACTTCGTGGTCAGGTATAGCCGGAAGTACAGGATGTTTCCGAAAATTACTCCTACAGTGATTTATCATTGCTCCGACACTTCCCGTACAATTGACTTTGATTCGTGTATCCGTTTTATACGTTCAGTAGAGGATGAAATAACAGACCGGATTTATATGAATTATCATAAGCATATGTTGAGGCTTGCTGTTAGCTGTAATGCACAGGAGAAAATCGTTAATCATTATCGTAAAGCGGTTACACACTATGAATATTTGCTTCCATTCTATGATTATCTGCTGATATTGAAACCTCGGAATAAGTTTCAGGCATGGGTGTTGAAAATGAAATACATTTTGGGAATACTTATGGTGAAAATCGGATAAAAAGTTGAATTGTCTCCTTGTTTTTGACTGCTGCTTTTTCAGTGTGTCTATCGAAAGTTTGAATTTATTGTCTAATGTGTTGATTATTAGCTAGAAAAATGTTTGAAAATATCCATCGCGATTTTTGGATGTTAATTGGCGTTTTCGTAACTTTGGAACATGGACTAAATACAATATTATGAAACACAAAATGAAATTTGCGATTCTGTTATTCGTCATTTTTTGCAAAAAAGAGTTGAATCTTCAAATTGATAAAGCTTTTACTCTCCAGTGTTTCCTGATAAGTTATTTTCACCCTAATAAGACCGGGTTTTAGTCGTGCCGAAAGAAAAGTTCTTTGATGGATGAAGTTGTGTCTTAGAAATATAGGATAAATTTGATAATTATGAAAAGAGTAATAATTTTTTGTTTTGGCGTTCTTATTATTGGGGGTAGTTGCCAACGCGTTTCTAAAACCAATAAAGAACTGTTTGATCAGCTATATGAAATAAATGTCAAAACATGTACTGATGCAATAGTGCGTAATACTGGCATTGACTCCTTGGAGGCGGAAACAATATGTTCGTGTATGTTGAATAATTTGTTTGTTATTGATTCTAATTTTGTGAGAATGCCCGTCGATAGTTTAGACCTACTATTGGAAAAGAACCGGAAGATTCTTGAAGAAATGTGTAAAAAGCAGGAACAATAAAATATAATAGCTAGTATGCTAATTTTATTTTGGACAAAGATACGCCGTACAAAATTCTCTATTTACGACCAACTGAGAATGGATGAACTATCGCAGATTTTACCTTGCGATGTAGAAATCACGTATGATCGGGACAAAATGTCGGTTGCCGATGTCGTGGTGTTCAATCTTCCTTTTTTGTATCGTGAACTGGAGGGTGATCTTGAGAAACCGGAACATCAGATTTGGGTAGCGTGGAGCTATGAAAGTGAAGCCAATTATCCTTGGATGTTTTCCGATGAGTTGAAAGATATATTTGACCTTTGGATGACTTATCATTTGGATTTGGATATTGTGTTGCCATACTATGACTATACTTTTAAGGAAAAGCTGTTTACCCCACCTTGTGAAAAGACTAAAGATGTGTGTATGTTTATATCTAGTCCTGTGAACAAAAGCCATCGGTTGGAATATCTCTCCGAATTAATGGAATACTTACCTATTGATTCTTATGGCAGTTGGAGAAGGAACTGTGTATTGGATGAAGATAAAGGCTATCTTACCAAACTGGATATAATAAAACAATATAAGTTTACTATTGCATTTGAAAATGCGATAAGTCAGGATTATGTGACGGAGAAGTTTTTTGAACCGCTGACTGTCGGTTCTGTGCCGATTTATCTGGGTGCTCCGAATATAGGGACGTTTTCTCCTGGAGAACATGCCTTTATAGATGTGAGGGATTATGCTTCTCCGAAAGATTTGGCGGATGATATAATGAGATATTGCCGGGATATATCAAGGTATGATTCACTTTTAGAGTGGAAGAGGAAACCTTTGTCAGATGAATTGGCCGGGTTGATTGAAGAACAGCGGGAGCATGCTTTCATAAGGATGGTGAGACTGGCGAAAGGTAGAATCGAAGTAAGGCTAAGGTAAGTAATAGATATCTCTTTCTTGCTAAAGTTGTAGGGCAAGTAAAGAAAACTGCGATATCATTAAATAAGTAATTATGAAAAAGCTTAGTAAGTTGAAACTTAAAGAGTTTCGTGAAATGAGCGATTTTGAGATGAAACAAGTCTTGGGTGGCTCTGGCGATTTTGGAGGTGGAGGAACCGGTAATCTTGAAGGTGGTAGTGGTGTTGAAGCAACGAGTTGTTCTACCGAATGCCTCGATGGTACTACTGTTGCAATTACTGATTGTATCGGTACGTGTACTGCTAAAGATGGGGAATCTGTAACCTGTAAAGGCAGTTCTACAGGGGAAGAGATAATAAAAACTTGTGGGTATTAACTTTCATAGTGGAGTCCTTTTTACTATGGGACTCCACTTAAAACAGAGATAAGATGATAAAGCAGATTGGTTTATACATATTATTCTTTTTGTTTTTCATATGTAGTTGTATAGTTGCTCAGCAGCAGACGTACATAGTACCATTTTTACGAAAAGACGGAGCTGTTTCAGCGAAATTTTCCAGTATGAAGATTTTACATTTGAAAAAAGAAGCCGAACCTCATTTGTTGAAGGGTATTCCGGCTACTCATCCGGTATATTCTATATATTACGTATTAGTGAATAATTTTCCGAATCGCAAAGATGGAAATATAAGAGTGAAGGATACGGTTGATAGTCTTTTAACGAAGAAACGGAAAATTTATATGTATGTCGGCTTGAATGAAGAAAGGACAGAAAAATATGTAATCGTAGACTGTAATAACAATCTTGATTTCGGAGATGAAAAGTTATATACTTTTTGTTTGAAGGATTATGAGATACCCTCATATACACCGGAACAATATGCCTTATGTCCGCAAATCAAAGTTAAGATGTCATTTAAAGATTGCCCTGACTGTTGTACAATAGATTTGGTAGTGAATCCCTTTTATTCAGATAAGAGTGAAAGTAACTATGATTCCAAAGACCAGTATTACTTGGATACAGGAATATTCACAAATTTTTATCAGCAGGGAATCTTGGATATAGGCGGTAAGCAAGTATTTATAAATGAATCTAAATCGACTGATTTTAGTCTTCCCTGTCCATACGAGCCGATTAATGCAAAGTCTACTTATCGTTTTTATCAGTTAGGGGATACAATCTCTCCTCTGAGTTATTCCCTGGGCGATACCATATCATTAGTTGACCGAAAAATATATATTAGAGCATTTGATAATAATAAATTATATCTGGATGAAATTGGAGCTGCTCTTGATAGTAGCAGAGTCGGTTCTTATTTGCCGGATTTGTATTCTACTGATTTGTCCGATAGCGCAACTGTCTATCTGAATCGTTTGATGAAAGACAAATATGTATTCATTGATTTTTGGGGTAGCTGGTGTGGTCCTTGTATCGCTACTTTACCTAAATTGAAAGAATTTTATCAGAAAGTAAAAGATAGGGATGATGTTCTTGTCATGGGAATTGCCCTTGAACATAAAAAGGATGTAGACAAATTGCGAAAAATAATCAAGGAAAATGAGGTGGAATGGATGAATGTGTGGAATGATTTTTCAACACGAAAATCACTCTCTTCTGTTCATGGAAAACTTCTTGTTGAAAGTTTCCCTACTTATATGATTGTGGATAAAGATGGGAAGATTGTATATAAAGATACATCCATGTTTAAGACTCAAGAAGCCGTTGGACAATTTATGAAATTGATAGGATACTAATATGTAATTATAATGAAATATGAACACACATTTCTCTCTGCATAAGAATCGGACTCTTTTATCGGCATATCTTAGTTTGTTGAAAGTAAAACATACGGCAAGATATGCAGACAAATTATATAATGAACATCCGTATAAATATTCTCTTTTCGGATTGTCGAAGATGCTTTCGGAATATAAAATACCGAATGCGGGAGTTGAAATATTAAACAAAGAGCAGGGTATAAAGGACTTGGAACCACCTTTCATGGCTTATGCGGGGAATGAATTTGTTTTAGTTTACGAAAAGGACGATGTGAAGGTCTCCTATTTGTGGCAAGGTAAACGGATTAAGGTAGACATGGATTATTTTCGGCGTATTTGGTCAGGAGTTGTCTTGCTTGCCGAACCGACAGCGGAGTCCGTAGAACCAAATTATCGTCAAAACCGTAAATGGGAATGGATGGAACGTATCAAACCGTTCTTGTTGTTGGCGATGGTAAGTTGCCTTTTGATATTTTCGTGTGCCGAAGCAGGTGTATGTTCAAGTCTTATAAAGTTCTTTATTTTATTGGCTGATTTCTTGGGATTGTATGTGTGCACATTGTTGTTGATGAAACAAATTCATGTCCAAAGCCGGTCTGCCGATAAGCTATGCTCGTTGTTCAAGAAAAGCGATTGCAACAATATATTGGAATCTAAAGACGCAAAACTTTGGGGGATAATCAGTTGGAGTGAGATTGGGTTTGGCTATTTTTGCTCAAATCTGGTTATTCTTCTTTGGTTGCCTTCTTTGATGGGATATTCGGTTTGGATAGGAGTTTTCACTTTGTTATTTAGCTTTTGGAGTGTTTGGTATCAAGCGGTAAAAGTCAGGCAATGGTGTCCGCTTTGCCTGATGGTGCAAATTCTGTTTTGGGTTTTATTTCTTTTGTATTTGCTGGCAGGGTTTGTGGTGTTTCCGTCCCTTTCTTTGAAGTCACTTTTTATAGTCGGTTGTGTTTATTCCATTCCAGTTTTGTCGGTTAGCCTTATTTGTCCCCAATGGGGGATAAGCGGTAGAATGCAAAATCTGGTACAACAGACAAACAGCCTTAGATTGAGGGATGAAGTGATTGCCGCTATATTGAAAAAGCAGTTGCATCATCCTGTTGACATAACTGACTCCAAGATTCTTTTTGGCAACCCTCAATCAAAAATATGGGTGACTATTCTGACTAATCCTCATTGCGAGCCTTGCGGGGTGATGCATAAACGGGTTGAGACTCTTCTGAATAAGATTGGCGAAAGCATTTGTGTCCAATATGTTTTTTCTTCTTTTAATAAAGAACTGGAGAAAAGTAGCAAACAATTGATAGCGGTCTATTTAAATCATACATTTGAAGAGACGAATCAAATATTTCATGAATGGTTTACCGGCGGTAAATACAGGAAGGATGATTTTTATCAGCGCTATTCTCTGAATTTGGAAGATGAAAACGTAGAAAGGGAACTCGAAAGCCATAACAGATGGAAGGAAAAAGCTGGGCTTACAGCCACTCCTACTATTTTGGTCAATGGTTACATGTTGCCGCGTAACTATCGGATAGAAGATATGGTGTATTTGGTCGATAATGAGGATATTCGGTCTTTATAGTTAATCCGTAGTGCTATAAAGGTTGTATGAATGTTGGATTCAATCTACGGAGAAATTAAAAAAATGATTGTATGAAGAAATTGAAGAAAATTAGTTTGAGTGACGTTAAAGTAATGGATGCTCAGGAGATGAAGATGATTTTGGGAGGACAGTTTTTTAATGATTTTTGCCGAATAACCAGTGGGAGTGGAGGCATTGTTGAAGTTGACGGAACAGGAACTCTAAACGATGATGTTGTTTGTGGTGGACGTTGTCCGACTGAAACTGTAACAGGTAATACTTCTAAGCAAACATGTCAGAAAGACATAACATCATCGGGAGATCATTCTTCTGTCCTTGTATCTTGTGTATGTAAATAGACATAGTTACAAATATGTTTATTATTTGAAAAGTCTACTTGAAGGTTTGTTGTTATAGTTGATTCATAAGATGAAGAACTATTACATCATATCTTCAAGTAGTATTTGTAAGTTTTGAAGAGTATGATTTATACATTTATAGTCAAAATATTATGAGATGTTTTTTCCCTTTATTAGTTTGTTTGCTTTGTTGTGAGTTGTCTATGGCCCAAAAGCGACAAGAAACAGAAAGAGCGAACATAGATTCGCTGTCATTTTCATACGATGTACGTCACATGACCATTCTACTAAATGATACGGTAGTCCATTATTCCGTTATTTTTGATACGAAAACCCATTTGCGGAAACAAGGTTTTGTCTGTATCGGAGAAGCGCTTTCTTCTCCGGAAGCAGTCAAATATTATGGTGAGAGATATTGTAAGGGTGTTTTGATTTATCGTAGGGAAAGAGACTTGAAAAATGGTAAATAAATATTTGCTTTTGTTCATTGCGTTATGCTCGCTTCATACGTATGCTCAAGATAGTCGTTTCAGAATTAACGGAACGGTGGATACGAAATATGACAATGCTTTGGTGACGCTTTTCACGTTTACAGGTAATGTTATCCGTTCGGTTGATTCCTGTTATGTGAAAGATGGACATTTCGGATTCCAAGGTACAGAATACCTGTATGAAAAGTCCATTATTTCTTTGGGTAACTATCCGGATACAGTTTTGTATGCTGAGCTAATGCTCGGAAGAGGAGATATTTTCGTGAAGTTGGCTCCTAAGTCAGTGGTGGAATCTCCCTTGGTTGATGAATATAAAGCTTGGAAGGACTCTTGTAGTGTATATTGGAGAAGGTTCTTTAAAGCGGAAAAGGAGAAAAAAGATGAGATGTATAATCAATATTGGGCATGTCGTTATGCTTTTGAAAAGAAACATATACATAATGCATTGGGAAGAAATTTATTTTTAGATGAATTGAACAATACAATTCCGGATTGTCCTTATTTTATTCAAATGTGCGATTCACTCTATGAAATGTTGTCTGAACGGGATAAATCCCGGGGGGATGTCAAAGAGCAATATAAGAGATGGGGGAAAAAGAAGAGACAGTTGCAGATGATAGGAAAACGGTTTGTGGATTTTGCTTTTGTCGATACTTTGGGCAATGAAAGAAAATTGTCAGAGTATGTGGGTACTCATGATTTGTTGTTTCTTGACTTTTGGGCATCGTGGTGCGGTCCATGTCGAGCTCAAGAGCCGCATCTTGTCCGATTATATCGAGAATATAAAGATAAGGGATTTGAAATCTTGGGTATTTCATTGGATGTCGACCGCGTTTCCTGGCTTTCCGTTTTGCGGAAAAAGGAGAATCATTGGACAGATTTGTGTATAGCCAATAAAGAAGATGATAAACGCCTAAGAGAGTTGTATGCCATTAGTGGGATTCCTTATGGGCTTTTGATTGATAAGTCTGGCAAGATTACAGCAGTTGTGACTGCCGGTTGGCGGCATTTAGAGATGTTGCTGAAAACCTATTATAAAGATGTGAATGGATTAAATGATAGGCACAGTGAATAACAAATTCTTCCTCGAAAGAAAATGATATGATATTCATGAAAGAAAAGTACTTTTTGCGGCATTCGGAACGCTATCATGTAGCTGTGACGCGCATGGACAAGTTGTTGGAAGAGGTGAATTGGGAATGGTTCGGGAAAAAATTAGGAGAAGGCTACAAGAAAAATAGAATCGTGATTTCTCTTGTCAATGGGGCTTCCAACTATGGGTTCTCGATAATAGGAAAGGATAACTCTGAATTTGGAAGATGAAAACGTAGAAAGGGAACTCGAAAGCCATAGCAGATGGAAGGAAAAAGCCGGGCTTACAGCCACTCCTACTATTTTAGTCAATGGTTACCATGTTGCCGCGTAATTATCGGATAGAAGATATGGTGTATTTGGTCGATAATGAGGATATTCGGTTTTTATAGCTAATTCGTAGTGCTATAAAGGTTGTATGAATGTTGGATTCAATCTACGGAGAAATTAAAAAAATGATTGTATGAAGAAATTGAAGAAAATTAGTTTGAGTGACGTTAAAGTAATGGATGCTCAGGAGATGAAAATGATTTTGGGCGGCTCAGGAAGTGGGTCTGAAGGTGGCGGCGATTTAGGCGGCGGTTTTGATGGAACAGGTGTAGCTAAAAGTTGTTCTGACCATAAAACGAAAGAGGAGTGCTTCGGACCGATGGTGGAAGATATTGGTGGAAAGTTAGTGACGGGAGAATGTGTTTGGAAAGTTATCCCTGCATTGAAATACGCAGGCTGTGTGTTTGAAGGATAATAATGTAGTAAACATTTATGGGTCCTGCTATTGTCGGCAGGACTCCAATTAAAAACTAAATATATGAAAACATTTTTATCAACAATCGTTTTGTTTTGTAGTAGCTTGCTATTACATGGGCAAGAGCGGGTCTTGAAAGTTTCATTGGAAGGCGTTGTCCCTTATGACACGTTGAAATGTACGGCGGTAATGGAGTATGCAGACAATCTTGAGTGCCTTGGCAAGTGGAATACTCATGCCAACAGTTGGTATTTCCATCTTCCTGATACTTTTCTTGAGCAGGCTCAGTATATTCGTCTGTCGACCACTCAAAAGGATAAACCGGAAATAAAAGGAATTTATCCGTTTTTTAGAATTATGACTGCAAGGGATACAACCCTTTACATGAATAGTTTTTCTTTCTTCGAAAATGTAGATACTCTTTCTTTGCATGCAGAATACCTATATCAGGATACTGTACGGAATAGTATGTATTATAGAACATTTGGAACTGATAAAATCGTTATAACTCCTCATTTTAATCTTATATCTCCTTCTTCGGAGTTGATGCGAACCATTATCAATGCGAACGATTTCTATGTTAAATACAGAGACCTTCCTTTGGAGCAGCGTTTCGCTTTCTTCCATCGTATCATTTCGGATGCTCCCGATTCTCATAGCAATATGGTATTGCTTTACGATCAGCGTGATAATTTTACTTTGGAACAGTTGCTTTCGCTTCGCGCTCTTTTTTCGGAAGCACGCAGACGGAGTTATTATGGCAAGAAACTGGATGCATATATACGGTTGTACTCGGATAGGTTTTCAGATACACGTTTGATAAATAGCCTGACAAAACAGGAAGAAACCATTGTTGCTGATGAAAACAAATATACTTTGCTTGTCTTTTCCGCTTCTTGGTGTGCTCCTTGTCACAAACTGATTCCTTTGCTGAAAGAACTCAATGAGAAGAAAAAGTCGGTGGTGGATGTGGTGTATGTCACTTTAGACACGCCCGAGCAGTTGCCTGCCTGGAATCAGTTGTTAGCGAAGGAGAACATCTCTTGGCGTTCGTTGAGTGTAGGCGGAAGGCTCAATGAAATACGTGAGAAATATAAAGTCCGCGCTATTCCTTATTCTTATCTGATATATCCGCAGAAATCGAAAACGGAAAAGGTCGATATTCGTGATGCGGACGATAAGTTGAAGATAGAGAATTTGAAATTGGCAGAATAATAGTTGTGGCAGGATTGGATTGTTGCATCATAATCAACTGCCTGTCAGGTATTAACAGTTGAAGCCGTTGGCTATTAATACCTGAGATGACAAGTATTAATACCTAAGATATCAGGTGTTAACAGTTGTCATCTCGGGTAGCAATGGCTGAAATGCCGATTATTAACAGTTGTAACGGCAATGGTTGATAGCCAATGGGATAAATAGATGGGCTTGTCCGAAGGAGAAGAGCGAAGTTGGTCAGCGGTTTTGATGGAACAGGTGTAGCTAAAAGTTGTTCTGACCATAAAACGAAAGAGGAGTGCTTTGGACCGATGATAGAGATAATCAATGATAGACCTGTAAAAGGAGAATGTGTTTGGAAAGTTATCCCTGCATTGAAATACGCTGGCTGTGTGTTTGAAGGATAACAATGTAGTAAACATTTATGAGTCCTACTATTGTCGGTAGGACTCTGATTAGAAATCAAATATATGAAAATATTTTTATCAATAATAGTTCTATTTTGTAGCAGCTTGCTATTACATGGGCAAGAGCGGGTCTTGAAAGTCTCATTGGAAGGCGTTGTCCCTTATGATACGTTGAAATGTACAGCAGTAATGGAATATGCGGATAATCTTGAGTGCCTGGGCAAATGGAATACTCGTACAAACAGTTGGTATTTCCATCTTCCTGATACTTTTCTTGAGAAGGCTCAGTATATTCGTTTGTCGGCCAATCAAAAGGATAAACCGGAAATAAAATATATCCGTCCATGTTTTAAAATAGCTACAGCAAAAGACACTTCGCGGTATTATTGGACTGAACTCTCCTTTTTTGAGCAAGCAGATACTCTTTCTTTGCATGCTGAATATGCATATCAAGATACTGTAAGAAACAGTATGTATTATGGAACATTTGGAACTGATAAAATCGTTATAACTCCTCATTTTAATCTGATATCTCCTTCTTCGGAGTTGATACGAACCATCATTAATGGGGAAAACTTCTATGTTAAATACAGAGACCTACCTTTGGAGCAACGTTTTGCTTTCTTTCACCGTATCATTTCAGATGCTCCCAATTCTCATAGCAATATGATGTTGTTTTACGATCAACGTGATAATTTTACTTTGCAACAGTTGATTTCGCTTCGCGCTCTTTTTTCGGAAGAACGTAGACGGAGTTATTATGGCAAGAAATTAGATGCATATATACGGTTGTACTCGGATAGGTTTTCAGATACACGTTTGATAAATTGCCTGACAAAACAGGAAGAAACCATTGTTGCTGATGAAAACAAATATACTTTGCTTGTCTTTTCCGCTTCTTGGTGTGCTCCTTGTCACAAACTGATTCCTTTGCTGAAAGAACTCAATGAGAAGAAAAAGTCGGTGGTGGATGTGGTGTATGTCACTTTAGACACGCCCGAGCAGTTGCCTGCCTGGAATCAGTTGTTAGCGAAGGAGAACATCTCTTGGCGTTCGTTGAGTGTAGGCGGAAGGCTCAATGAAATACGTGAGAAATATAAAGTCCGCGCTATTCCTTATTCTTATCTGATATATCCGCAGAAATCGAAAACGGAAAAGGTCGATATTCGTGATGCGGGCGATAAGTTGAAGATAGAAAACTTGAAATTGGCAGAATAGTTATGCTGGTGCAATCTACATTGCTTGATGAATATAAAGCTTGGAAGGTCTCTTGTTGTGTATATTGGAGAAGGTTCTTTAAAGCGGAAAAAGGAGAATCATTGGACAGATTTGTGTATAGCCAATAAAGAAGATGATAAACGCCTAAGAGAGTTGTATGCCATTAGTGGGATTCCTTATGGGCTTTTGATTGATAAGTCTGGCAAGATTACAGCAGTTGTGACTGCCGGTTGGCGGCATTTAGAGATGTCGCTGAAAACCTATTATAAAGATGTGAATGGATTAAATGATAGGCACAATGAGTAATAAATTTTTTACTGAAAAATGATATTCATGAAAAAAGTACTTTTTCATTTGCTTTTCCAATATATTTTTGTACATTGCGAAAAATCATTTGATATGATTGTTGGGCGTTTTTTTATATTGTCTATTAGAAGATTTTGAAATTGAATATAATAAGTGGAAGCCGAAAAACTTGTAAAAAGAGTAGGCGTTATTTAAAATTGGAATTAGACATGAAAAAAATTGGTAAGGTTAAAATTCTTGAAGTTGGGCGAATCTGTACCCCGGAAGAGTTAAGGCAGATTTGCGGTGGAAGCGGTATTGATGGTGAAAGTAATAGCGGAGCCTGTACTTTCACTGGATGCAATAAATATAATAATTGCGGTTGGTTTTCACATGAAACGTGTTCACAGGTAAGTGCCCATTATGGTTATGAAAATAATGGAAGTAGTATCTTGTGTTCTGATGGATACTCATATAGTAGTTGTTCTTTAAGAACGTATACTTCATGTGGAGGTGATAAAACCTATGTGGCTTAGAAATCCTTAATAGATTGGTTGCCTCATTAATGCTTATTTGGATAGGCATCGATGGGGCAACATAGTTTTGTTAATTCTATTGTATTATGAAAAATATTCTGTTTTGTTTTTCTTCTTGTTTCTCAGATTGCGGCAGCGCAAATTAAAAGTCAAGTGAGTGAATGCTTTGAACTTGTCAGCATCGCTTTCCGTTTGGCGGATGCTCCTGAATATGTCAATAATCAGAATCCTGATTACGTGAAAGATATAGATTGTTATTTTGCCGGAAACAAGCAGCATGACTTGATACATTATTTGCGTGACTTACGAAAAGAGTTTGGAGTCTCATTTGATGCTGTCGCCGTCGCTGCTGCTTATCTTGATATAGAAAATAAGCGGGTTGTTGTCCGTCGGGATGCGGATGTTGCTCAAATAAGTAAAAGTGACAACAGGTGGTCTGAACAGACATTCCGTTCTTTTGTCACATTACTTAATGCTTTTTATCGGGATACGAAATTCAGAGAGTTCTATTTGCGGCATTCGGAACGCTATCATGTAGCTGTGACGCGCATGGACAAGTTGTTGGAAGATGTGAATTGGGAATGGTTCGAGAAAAATTTAGGAGAAGGCTACAAGAAAAATAGAATAGTGGTTTCTCTTGTCAATGGAGCTTCAAATTATGGGTTCTCGACAATGGGAAAGGATAATCAGGTTCAAAGCGGAATAGTTGTCGGTTGTCGTGCAGGGGCTGACGGTTTCCCGCATTTTCAGAAAGGAATGTTGATGATTATTGCGCATGAGTTGCTGCATGGGTATGGAAATGTTCAAATCGAGGCTTATTGGGAAGAGTTAGCTCCATCTGCAACAAAAATATTTGCGTATGTTAAAGACGAAATGGAAAAGAAGCATTATGGAGACGTCAAATCAATGATGTACGAATGGTTCACTAATCTGTTGACTATCATGTATTGTGAGGATAATTCGTTGGCGGGATTCTCTACAGATTTGCAGATTAGATATCTACAGGAAGCCGGATTTATATGGATGGAAAGGTCGGTAGGGTTTATGAAACATTTGGGTAGATGTAGAGATACACGGTCTGTAACGCTTCATGATTATATGCCTCAAATTGTCGGTTTTATCAATCATACAGCCAAGCATTTTGAAGAAGTGGTCGATGAATTCCGAAACAGGCATCCATATATCGTAGAAGTATTTCCGGCATCTGATAGCATGATATCGTTTTCTGATATGGAAACAATTGAGATTCGTTTCTCCGAACCGATGGCAACAAGCATTCATGGAATAAGTTACATCGAAGATGAAAAAGTAGAGTCGCTTCCTTATGTGATGTCTCCTTCGTGGAAAGATGAATATACCTTTCAAATCCGAATAGATAAAGGAAAAGTCGAAAAAGGAAAGGTTTACGGTTTTAAATTGGAACGCAAGGCATTTCAGTCACGTAAGGCAAATCCGATGAAAGATGATTATGAATACATTTTAAGAACGACGGAATGGTGAAAGTCTCAAAATACACCTTGTTGACAAAATAGAAAAAACAAACACAATTATGAAACACCATGATTTATTTTTTACAGACGAAGAGGTCCTATTGTCAGATAGTACTAAAGTACGTATGATTGCTTATAAAGATATAGTCTTTTTTGTGACCGACCGTCCTTATATTATTATAGAAACTGAAAAGAAGGAGCGCATCCATATTCAGGCTTCGATGTCGCGGATTGTAAAGTGTCTTCCTTCTTGTTTTTGTATGTGTAGCCAATCGGCCATCATAAATTTGTCTTATGTCAATGCATACGAAAATGATCAACATACATTTCGGATTTACCTTAGAAATGGTTGTATAATCAATGCGTCCAGACGATATCATACTATCCTTAAAACTCAAATCGTAGCATTTAAGAAGATGATGATGAATCGTACGTAAAATACGAATTTAACAGATTACTGCCGGATTGTATATCAATTACTACCGAATTGTATATTTTGTTGTATTTGATAGCTTTTGTTTGATTTGTTCTTTTATATTTGCGGTTGTTGCCTGTAAATAGTAATAATCTGAAATTAAAAAGATGGCATGAATACTAATGATAACACAAAAGAGTATGATTTGATTCAGCGGGTTGTGAATCATTTGACTGTACAGAGTTTTACAGTGCATGACCTTGGACTGATGAATGGGAAAATGGGCATCGCCTTTTTCTTCTATCATTATGCTCGATATCAAAAAGAACCTTTGTATGAAGAGTTGGCATGGGCTTTGATAGAAGAAATTTATGATAAAATTCACGACAATATGCCTACTACCATGGAAAAGGGGCTTTGTGGGATTGCATGGGGAATATGTACTTTGTTAGAGCAAAATTTTTTGAGTGGTGATGTTGATGAGGTGCTAAGTGATATTGATCATAAAATCATGGAACGAGATCCTATGCGTATAACTGATTTTTCATTTCGCACAGGTCTCGAGGGAATCCGAAGCTATGTACAAGCCAGAATCTTACTCGCCGAAAAAGAGCAATCTGTATGTCCATTTGATAATATATATGTATATGCATTGGAGAGGAGTGCCCAAAAGGCAGGACTACCTTTAAAGTCTGTCTCCCCTTTAAATGTGATTGATATGCCTGAATTGAGTGAAACTACTGATTTTTTAAACTTGCCATTAGGACTAGACGGTGGTTGCGCCGGACTTGCTTTAAAAACGTTATACATATGAAGCATATTTACCTTTTTTGTAGCGATAGTCGTGCCGGAGATTACGGTATTGGTACTTATTTACGTGAGTTGACAGCGTGTATTAAAGAGGAACAGGGGATATACCTGACTTTGGTAGAACTGCAATCCATGGAAAAAGAATTCTCGGTTGTGGAGTCGGAAGGAATGCGAACGATTAAAATCCCCTCTCCTCGTTTGGCTTCGTATTGGCAGCTACAGCCAAAGAAAATGGAGCAATACAATTTAGCAGTCAGTTGTTTGCTCAAGCTACAGATAGATAAAGAGGAAGACAATGTGTTTCATTTGAACTATTTACAACATGATTCATTAGTCCCATATTTACGTGAAATGTTTCCTTTATGTAAGATTGTCTTTACAATTCATTATATGGGATGGCTTACTTTAATAAAAGGTGATGAAGCCTATTTCAAAAAGATTATTCAAAAAGAAGAGGTGAAACGAACGGATGCTACAGAGAAGTTTGTTTATGATGATTATAGTAGGATGAAAGCCATGTGCCAGTCGGTGGATGGTGTAATCTGTTTGTCGTCTTATACCTTTGATATATTGCAAACGGGGTACGGAATTACTCAAGAAAAACTAACTTTAATTTCCAATGGTCTAAAGGATGAGGCTGTAATAGTGGGTGAAGAACAGAAGCGGGTAATAAAAAAAGAACTGTCTTTCAACGAAAATGAGAAAATAATTCTTTTTGTGGGTAGGTTGGATGAGGAAAAAGGGCTTCGACTACTTTTAAAAGCTTTTGAAAAAGTAGTAATTCATTTTCCTGACGCGCATTTGATAATTGCCGGAAGTGGCAATTATGACAGATTTTTAAAAGAATGCACATCGTTTTATGGAAAGGTGACTTTTACAGGAAAGGTGGAAAAAGATTTTTTATATAAATTGTACCAAATAGCAGATGTGGGAGTTCACCCTTCACTCAATGAACAGTGCAGTTATGTAGCTATTGAGATGATGATGCACGGAATACCTTTAGTAGGTATTGATTCGGCGGGAATTGGAGAAATGATAGAATCAGGGTATAATGGCTATAAAGTGGTAGGTGGGCAAGATTCTTTATCAGACGTAGACAGACAAAGTTTGCTGATAAAACAACTTGGGGAACGTATGTTGGAAATCTTGCAAAACGATGAATTGCGACAAAGACTGAGTGAGAATAGTCGGATAGTTTATCGTAGTCGCTATAAAGATGCTCAAATGAAAAACAAGATATTGGAAGTCTATTTTAAGTAAAGGAACTCCGATTTTAAACTAATTATTAATCTTTAAAATGTGACATTATGGAAGGAAAGAAAAAACTTAAAAAGTTAGTCCTTAAAAAGGAAGAAATTGTAAATCTGAATGATTATCAGATGAGGAAAATACAAGGTGGGTCTACTTACGAGTGTGCAACATCTGTTATAGACACAATAGGCTTAAGCATAGATATATATAGATTAGGGAAGGAGGAAAGTTGGTGGAGATGTCCAGAATCTCAACAAGAAGATTGTATGACCGATATTTCGAAGTATTTTATGACTGGTGGTTGTTTGATTCCAGAGGTTGATATTTACAGCTGGTAAATGTAAAAAAATAGGTTGTTTTCCTTAGTCAAGACTAATAGTAAATGAATACATTATATATAGATTCTTTCGATTTTTATTATGAACGATTGAGGGTTGCAGAAGTCCAGAATTGTCAAGGGTTAGTACATGGCAAAGTTGGAGTCTTGCTTTGTTTACATTCTTTATTTAAAATAACGAAAGAAAATAAGTATTTAGATGCAATGTATGAAATCCTGAATTTATTAATAGAAAAATTTGATAATGATTTTAGTTTGGGCTATGGAATTTCTGCCTTAACGTGGATACTTGAACTAACAGAACAGAAAGCACTGTTAGGAGATCAGATTGATGAGCTGGATGAAATAATGGAACGTGAGTTCTTTCTTTTGATAGATAAGAATAATCTCGATTTCTATAATGGTGCTTTAGGGATTTTATTTTACTTCAGCCAAAAGGTTGCATATGAAAGATTGGATATACTAATCTCCTGTTTTGAGAACAGAGTCAATCTGAATATAAAAACGGGAGATTTGTATTCCTCTTTTAGGGAAAAGGATGGTTCTGTTTCAACAGTGATTAATATGGGTACTCCCCATGGGCTTACTGGGATATTATTGATGCTTCTTGTCCTTAAGGAGAAAGGATATACGAATTTAGATTATACAATTCGAAAACTAAGTAATCTTTTATTGGGCTATAGCGCTGCTTCTAATCTAAGACCTTTCTTTCCGTCTACTATCAGACGGAATGGTCAATATACATTTGGAAGAATAGCTTGGTGCTACGGTGACTTAATGGGAGCCTATGCCATTTTAAAAACGGGGATTTTGCTTAATGAGGATCAGTATATACAGATAGGGTATAAAATGTTGAGGTCTGTAAGTAATGGTACTGATTATTTAAAATCTGATTTGTGCTTATGCCACGGACATGCTTCTTTTGCCCACATTTATCAAAGTGCTTTTCACTTGACAGGTAAAGAAGAATTCTTGCAATTGGCAACAAATTGGCAAGATAGAACTAAAAGATTGTTTGAAATAAAATTCACAGAATATATCCAAAAACAGTCTTCAGATAAAATATTTGAAAATCCATCTTTATTCATTGGCTTTTCCGGTGTTTTTATGTCTTTATTGACTTGGGAAACTGGTGAACGTGAATGGACGAAATGTTTGTTAATATAATCTTATTTTATGAAAGTAGTAGCTATATGCAATTTGCGGTTGAAGGATATAATGCCTAATACTCATTTCTATAATTTTACATTAGATGGCGAATCAGTTCCCGTCTCATTATTGGATGCCCCTGATTTAGATTATACGGAGGTATTTTCTGCATCTTCTGTTATTTTTGAAGTCAGTGCGTTCTCATGCAATTTTCGAGATAGAACTTTATTACATCTCTTCTACGAAAATTGTAAGACATTAAGTGGAAAACAAAAATATTTTTATTCTCCTATCGGTTCTGAGTTTGCTGGAACAGTCTTAGAAGTCGGTTCTGCTGTTACTTCGTTAAAAAAAGGTGATAGAGTGATGGCGGATACCTCTTATCCATTTAAGACAGATGGTTCAATGGGAGGAATACCCACGAACTTTGCTTCGCAGGGAATTTTATTATTAGAAGAGACCCAATTAATGAAAGTACCGGATTGTATGCCTGATGAAGTGGCTGCTGCTTTTCCTGTCTCTGCGCAAACAGCATACAGCATGGTTCGGAAAGCTTGTTTAAGTAAAGGAGATAATGTGTTAATCACAGCTGCAACATCTAATACTTCTTTGTCGGTCATTGAACGATTGAAAAATAGAGGAGTAAACGTATTTGTCTTATCTTCAAAAGCAGCAAAGTATGAAAGGGACTTTTTGGATATGGGAGTAAAAAAAGTAATTCCATTGTCTGATTTGCAGAAAAAAGAGGGTCTTGTTGGTTTGAAATTTGATGTTGTTTTTGATCCTTTTTTTGATTTATATTTTGAAAAGCTTATGCCATTAATGAATTTTGGTGGACGGTATATCTTTTGCGGTTACTATAATCAGCATCCTTTCTTGGGTTTTGAAGAGCATGCAAAAAATCAATATCCTCTTATTGCAAAATGTATCGCATCAAATATTTCATTAATAGGAAATTGTTTGGGACAAAAAGAAGACTTGATAGAAGCCATTTCTGATTATTCAAATAAATATTATATTCCTCGGATAGATTCGGTTTATACGGAAGATGCTATCTTAGATTTTTTTGAAAAATCATTTGTAAGTGAACGATTTGGGAAAGTAGTTTATAAATATAAAAAATAATAATCATGAAAGACTTAACACTTTTAATTATAGCCTTTTTGAGTAGCATACTTTGTCGGGCACAAGTAGCAGAAGAATCTGTAAAATTAGAAGATGCTTTGTTGTGGGAGATTTCCGGTAATGGATTACAGAAATCATCTTATCTGTTAGGCACAATGCATACTGTTGAATTTAGTTTTATGTTTGACAGTATTTCTGGTATGCAAAAAGTTTTTTCTACGGTAGAGCAAGTTGCTACAGAGATAGATATGATAGCTCTCGACTCGATCCGAAGAAAGACGCCGTATGGAGCTAACGATTATTTTATGCCTTCAGATACCACTTATTCCATGTTGTATAGTGCAGAAGACTTTGCTTTTGTTGATTCGGTTCTGTCGGCAGGGAATGCTCGTTATGCAGAGCGTGTTCCTGCATTTTGGCAAGAAATCTACATTAGCTATGAACTATCGCTTCGTAGTTCAAAACATAAACAGAAAAAGGTGGTAATGGATTACTTTGTCTTACAATTTGCACGTAAAAATTCAAAGAAAGCTTTTTTTCTTGAAACATTGCAAGAAATTTCAAACAAAAATAAAAGAGCTCATAAGTCCAAATATAGTCGAGATTTAAAAGGACAAGCTTCGAGTTTACTTTTTATATTGAAAAATCCGGATGTGCTTTCTAATATATATAATGAGTTAGATTCTTTGTATCGGGCTCAAAAATTGAGTATGTTTAGTATTGACAAATTAACGAAATATTTTGCTGATTTATTCGAAGGATTAACTGAAGACGATTTTAGAAACAATGATTTGCTAAAAGCTAATAACTCAATACTATTAAAAGAACGCAATGATGCTTGGATGTCTAAAATACCAAAGATTATGCAGCAAGGTTCTACTTTAATAGCTGTGGGTGCCATGCATCTTACGGGAAATACAGGACTTATTAATCAGTTGAGAAAAATGGGATATACTGTAAAACCGGTGGAATAAAAAAGAATAGTATGTTTCAACCTTTTGAAAAATTTGTTTATCGCCTACCAGCATTTTCTTTTAATCAACTGATGAAAATTCTGGATGCGGAAGAAGAACTCTTGAAGCGATTTATGGATGAGCGAATTGGAGAAGCTATTTATGTAGGTTCACCCGATTTATACAAAGAACTTCACAAATTGATTGACGGTGAAATCAAGGAAGTGGATAAGAAGTATAAAATCGAGACCTCTCTGATGAAGTATCTAAGTCGAATGTCTACCCGTTGCACCCCCTTCGGGGTATTTGCCACTTGTTCGGTAGGCAAGATAGATGAAACTACTCAATTCGAGATTACTAATGAAGTTGGCAGATGTACACGACTTGATATGTATTACTTGTGTGCATTGATTCAGTTTTTAGGAAATCTGCCGGATATAAAAAGAGAAGTACGCTATTATCCTAATAATACGCTTTATAAAGTAGGTAAATGTATACGCTATGTTGAATATAAATATTTAAACAAAAGGCGTGTACATACGATTTCGTCTGTCGAGCGTTCTAAATATTTAGATGTCATATTGAAGAAGGCTTTATCCGGAGTCATGATAAAGGACATAAAAAGATATTTGGAAGAGCAGGAAATAGAAGAACAAGAAGCACAACTCTTTATAAATAGTCTTATCCAATCGCAATTATTGGTAAGCGAATTAGACGTCAATATTATGGGAAGAGATTATCTGAGCAAGCTTATTGCGATTTTAGGTAAAATAAACTTGGAAGATGATACTCGCCGATTGTTGGGCTCTTTGTGTTGCGTAAATGATTTGTTGAAGAGGATAGATGCAAAATCGGTTCATCCATTGACTGATTATCGCAAAATTATAGATATTGTAGGTGGAATTCCGGTTCCATATACGGAGAACTGTCTTTTTCAGGTGGATGCAACGCGAAAAAGTACAGTTGCTACTTTAGGAGAACCAGTAATCGCAGAACTACAATCAGTACTCTCATTTTTCAGTAAAATGGGAGAAGTGAAATACTCATCGTCATTGGATAAGTTCAAGTCTGCTTTTTATGAGCGATATGAAGAACGTGAAGTTCCTTTAGCGATGGCATTGGACTCTGAATTGGGAATTGGGTATCCTGCAGGGCATGGAATAGGAGATATCTCTCCTATTGTTGATAATTTGATACTGCCCGTACAAAAGCAACGGACTGTTAAAACTACGGCAAATGTGCCGACATTAATGTTGCAAAGGTTGTTGAAAGCCGTAGAGGACGGAGTAGATGAAATCGTATTTGACCCGGAAGAATTTAAATCGATACCGGAGAATTGGAATGGATTCCCTGAAACTTTATATGCGATGTTTCAAGTAATGAAAGGGGAAAATGGAAATCCTCTTTTGTATATAAAGAGTATTGGAGGTGGTTCTGCCGCTAATCTATTGTCGCGTTTTGCTCATTTAGACCCTCAAATGGAGGAATTGGTAAGAAGTATTTCGGAAAAAGAAAGTGAAATTGTGACAGATGGCATATTGGCTGAAATAGTTCATTTGCCTAGCTCAAGAGTTGGAAATATACTGTCCCGACCGCATATTCGGGAGCATGAGATTGTTTATCTCACCAGTTCCGACCTTCCTGAAACTAATAAAATCTATATCGATGATTTGATGCTTTCATGCAGAGGGGGAAGACTGGTGCTTCGTTCTAAAAAGATGAATAAAAAGATATTTCCCCGACTGACGAGTGCTCATAATTATTACAATGATACATTGCCTGTCTATCGTTTTCTGTGTGATATGCAACATCAAGGAAAGCGGACTTCTTTCGGACTTGGCTGGGGTGAACTGGCAGACCTTTTAGATTATAAACCTAGAATCAGGTATGGTAACTCTATTTTGTCTCTCGCTTCGTGGAGGGTTAGGCAGGACGAGGTTTCCGCTTTTTCTCGGTTGGCAGATGCAGATTTGGTTAATGGTGTTACAGCGTGGCGTATGAAAAGAAACATTCCATTAACAGCTTTATTGGCAGAAGGTGATAATGAGCTATTCATTGATTTTCGTAGTATTTGCAGCATCCGTGCTTTTTTGTCAGCGGTTAAAAGACGTCCGGTATTTCAGTTGTTGGAATTTATTTTCGCTCAAGATGAATTAGTCGTTAAAGGGACGGATGGGGAGTACCTGAATGAATGTATTGTTGCATTTTATAAGGATCAAAAATGATGAAAAGGGTTCAAAGGTCTTTTATACCGGGAAGTGAATGGATATACATTAAAGTATATACCGGTAGTAATACGGCAGATAAAATTTTAGTCAATGAGTTGACCAAGATAATTTCAGTCTTGGAGAGAAAAAAGTATGTGGATAAATGGTTCTTTATTCGATACTCTGATCCCGATTTTCATTTACGTATTAGAATCAGGGTAAAAGATTGTAATTTTATTGGAGAAGTACTCCGATTGTTCTATAAATATTTCAACAAATTGCTGGAAAATGATAGGGTATGGAAAATCCAACTGGATACCTATAACAGAGAATTAGAGAGGTATAAAGAACATTTGATGGAACTGACAGAAACTCTGTTTTATATCGATAGCACTCATACATTGAAATTATTGAGAGTATTAGAAGATATGCCTTTGTCTGCCAGATGGTTGATAGCTGCGAAGATGATTGATTGTTTACTTATTGACTTTAAGTATAATTTGCAACAGAGAAAAGAATTACTTGAATCAATGGACAAGTCCTATAAAATGGAATTCGGTTTTAATGATTTTAATTCCAAACAGTTTAATGTGCTGTATCGGGAGCACTCTCATGAACTGGAAGAGGTGCTTTGGGATAAAAAAGCAGATGAAGGATATAGAGCTATGTATAGTATATTGAAACTCCGTTCAAATGCTCTTAAAACTGTAGCACGGCAGCTTATAGCAGCGAATGATGGCAAGGAGGCACAGCTGCCGTTAAGTAGCTATATACACATGATGTTGATTCGATTGTTTCGTTCAAGAAATAGATTGCACGAATTGATAGTATATAATTTTATGAGTAGATTCTATTCAAGTTGGATAGCCCGTATAAAATATTTGCCTCATGTCAATGATTAAATCTTTTCCTCACTACCAACAACTCGACTCGATGGACTGCGGTCCCTCGTGTCTGCGCATGATTGCCAAATACTACGGCCGCAGCTATTCTCTTCAGACCTTGCGCGAAAGGAGTTTCATTACCCGTCAGGGGGTATCCATGTTAGGTATTAGTGATGCCGCCGAAAGCATCGGCATGCGGACGCAGGGAGTACGTATCAGTCTTCAACAACTGATTGAGGATGTTCCGTTGCCTTGTATCCTTCATTGGAACCGGAACCATTTTGTCGTGTTGTATGATATCCGGAAGAAAAAGAAGCTTTTCTCCAAAGCGGCAGAAGATTACACTTTTTACATTTCCGACCCGGCGAAAGGGAAGTATCCTATCGGCAAGGCAGGATTTGAGAAATGCTGGATAAGCACCAAAGATGAAGGAAAGGAAGCCGGATTCGCCCTGTTGCTGACTCCCACTCCCGAATTTGACGAACGTATAGACGACCAGGAGCAACAAAAGAAAAACCTTTCTTTCTATCTGCGCTATCTGTTTCCGTACAAGTCGCAACTGTTTCAGTTGGTGATAGGGATGTTGTTGGGCAGTGTGTTCTCGCTTATCCTTCCTTTCCTCACCCAGACGATGGTTGACCAAGGTATCGGAAACAATAATCTTGATTTTATCACGTTGATACTCGTCTCCCAGTTGGTGTTGTCGTTCACTCAGATGGGAGTCGGTTTCATTCAGAGCTGGATCAGCCTGCACATGAATACCCGGATTAGCATCACCTTGATTTCCGACTTCATTGCCAAACTGATGAGATTGCCCATCCGCTTTTTCGATGCGAAAAACATAGGTGATATCCTGCAACGGATTGGCGATCATGGGCGTATTCAATCATTCATGACCGGAACGGCACTTTCCACCCTTTTCTCCTTTTTCAATTTCTTTATCTTCGCCGGTATCATGGCTTATTATAACCTGTCTATCTTGATAGTCTTTCTGGTGGGGAATGCCTTGTATGTCGTGTGGATTCTCTCTTTCATGCGTTACCGTCGCAAACTGGATAATGCCCGCTTTTCCCAAGCTTCTGCCAATCAGAGCAACATGGTGCAACTCATCACAGGCATGCAGGAAATTAAGCTTAATAATTGCGAGAAACAACAACGCTGGAAATGGGAATCCATACAGGTGAAACTGTTTAAGATAAGTATCAAAGGTACTGCACTGGGACAGACTCAGCAGGTAGGCTCTATATTCTTCAGCCAGACGACATCACTTCTCATTTCCTTCTTGTCAGCAAAAGCGGTAGTGGACGGGGAGATAACTTTGGGTATGATGATGTCCATCAGCTATATCATCGGACAATTGTCGGGGCCTATCGGTCAGGTGATAAGTTTCAGTCAATCATTGCAGGATGCGAAAATTAGCCTCGAACGGCTCAATGAGATTAATAACAAAGAGGAAGAAATCACCGACATGAATGATAAAATCAATGTGTTGCCGGAGAACAGGGACATAACGATGGAAAATGTATGTTTCAGCTATGACGGTGCGGAAAGGGATTATGTGCTGGATAATCTGAGCCTCACCATTCCGCACAACAAGGTGACTGCTATTGTAGGTGCCAGCGGTAGCGGTAAGACGACTGTTGTCAAACTACTCTTGGGCTTTTATAATCCGGTAAAAGGGGAGATTAAAGTGGGGAATTATTCGCTGAAAGACATTAACCCTCATTTGTGGCGGCAAAATACTGGCGCCGTGATGCAGGAAGGATTTCTTTTCTCGGATTCCATTGCGAAAAACATTGCTGTCAGCGATGAGTCGGTAGATACGAAGAAACTGTTGAATGCAGTGGAGATGGCCAATATCAAGGAATTTATCGAATCACTTCCGCAAAAGTATAACAGTAAGATTGGTATGGAAGGAAATGGCGTGAGTCAGGGGCAGAAGCAACGGTTGCTCATTGCGAGGGCTGTCTATAAAAACCCGGCGTTTCTCTTCTTTGACGAAGCTACGAATGCACTGGATGCCAACAATGAGAAAAAGATATTGGATAATCTGACGCAGTTTTATGAAGGAAAGACGGTGGTAGTGGTGGCACATCGGCTCAGCACGGTGCAGAATGCGGATAATATCGTGGTGATGGAAGCCGGTAAGGTAATTGAGTCGGGCACTCATAAGGAACTGACGGCGAAGAAAGGAGCTTACTACACATTGGTGAAGAATCAACTGGAACTGGGAGTATAGCGTATGGAAAACAGGAAACCGGAAATAGAATTAAGAAGCGAAGAATTCAATGAAGTGCTGAGTGCCGTCCCCGCATGGATTGTCCGTTGGGGAATCACGATGATAGCCTGTGTCGTTCTGATGCTGCTTGTAGGCAGTGCCGTATTCAAATATCCGGATGTCATCAGTTCTACGGTAACCTTGACCGGAACCACACCTGTGTCGGCGGTAGTGGCGAGGACTTCAGGGAAGTTGCAGGAATTGTATGTCGGGAACAATCAGCAGGTGAAAGCGAATACGTTACTTGCGGTGATAGAGAATCCGGCCGGTACGAATGATATACTCCGTCTCAAGGAATTGTTACGACAGGCTGAGAATAGTCTGGATACTATTGCCTTGGTGCCCTCGCAGCAACTCCGGCTTGGCAGTTTGCAATCCCTTTATTCGTCTTTTTACCTGTCTATGTCCGAATACAGGCAATTCAAAGAACTGGCATATCATTTGAAAAAGATAGAGCTGGTGAAAGCGCGGATTGTGAAGAATGAAGTTTATTATAGGAATATGCTGAAACAGAAAGATTTGTCGGAAGTTCAGGCGAAGATTGCGCATCAACAATATGCCAGGGATTCGCTGCTGGGAGTCAAGGGGCTTGTTTCTAAAGAGGCGGTCGAAGAGGCTTATAGCAGGTATCTGCAATCATCCCTCTCGGCAGAGAATATGGAACGTTCTTTGGAGAATCTTCAGATTCAACTGGCGCAGATGAATGAATCCTTGTATGATACGGAATATCAATATCTGGATCAAAAGAATACGTTGGAAACGCAGTTGCGTTCACTTGTCAACCAGCTAAGGGCGGAAATAGATGCCTGGGAGATAAACTATGCACTGATTACTCCGATAGATGGTGAGATTACCCTGACACAGTATTGGACAAACAACCAGAATGTGACGGCCGGAAATGTCGTTTTTAATATTGTACCCACTAATCAGGGGGAGATTGTCGGGAAAGCGATGTTGCCTACGGAAAGGTCGGGCAAGGTGAAAAAAGGTCAGAAGGTGAATATACGTTTCAGTAATTATCCGGATAAAGAATTTGGTATTGTGAAAGGGATAGTGGAGAATATTTCCCTGATACCGGTATTAGACGTACAGAATGCCAAAAGTTATATGGTAGACATTCAGCTTCCGAATGGGTTACGAACCAGTTACAACAAAGATTTGCCGTTCTTGCCGGAGATGGAAGGGCAGGCGGATATCATCACTGAAGATATATCCTTGTTGGAAAGGTTCCTGATGCCGATAAGGAAAGTTATAACGGAAGGATTAAAGAGTGAAGATATGTAATAGAATTGCTTGAAACTATATTTTTTTGAGTTACATTTGCCGGATATTGAATACAAATGTCTCATTTAATAGATAAATACCAATGAAAAGCAAGCTATTACTCACATGTACAGTTCTATTCTTCTGTTCTTGTTTTGTGCTTGGACAGAGTCAGTCTTCTAAAGCCGTAAATCCCGGTGAAAATAATAACGGATGGGTTCAGCATCCGTGGCAGGGGAAGAGAGTAGGATATATAGGAGATTCTATCACAGACCCGAATTGCTATGGCGATAAGATTAAGAAATACTGGGATTTCTTGCAGGAATGGTTAGGGATTACTCCTTATGTATATGGCATAAGCGGCAGGCAATGGAATGACGTGCCTCGTCAGGCGGAACAGTTGAAGAAAGAACATGGCGGGGAAGTGGATGCAATCATTGTTTTCATGGGCACGAATGATTTTAATGCGGGTGTTCCTATCGGAGAATGGTTTACGGAAACGGAAGAACAGGTGATGGCGGCTCGTGGCGAGACTAAAAAGATGGAAACACGTAAGAAGCGCACTCCTGTAATGGATGGAAATACGTATAAGGGACGCATCAATATCGGAATGAAACGGTTGAAGCAGCTTTTTCCGGATAAGCAGATTGTGCTGTTGACTCCGTTGCATCGCTCGTTGGCGGATTTTGGAGAAACGAATGTGCAGCCGGATGAAAACTATCAGAATAGCTGTGGTGAATATGTGGATGCTTATGTACAAGCAGTTAAGGAAGCCGGAAATGTATGGGGAGTGCCTGTGATAGACTTTAATGCGGTGACAGGACTGAATCCGATGGTGGAAGAACAGTTGGTTTACTTTTATGATGCGGAGTATGACCGTCTGCACCCTAACACGAAAGGACAGATACGTATGGCACGTACATTAATGTACAGGTTGCTTACGCTACCGGTAGAATTCGGCTCACCGATAAAATTATGTGGGCTTCTCAACAATTAGTATCTTTGCCCTAAAA